>Ga0123355_10005444_pt1 | contig 18646 bp, 11 predicted proteins | sample TergutEmb28metaG_3_FD_89872 | JGI IMG/M metagenome (GOLD analysis project Ga0123355, IMG submission 89872) | Embiratermes neotenicus P1 segment gut microbial communities from Petit-Saut dam, French Guiana - Emb289 P1 | ecosystem: Host-associated > Arthropoda: Insects > Digestive system > Gut ... | reverse complement strand
GCGGTAAACCGTGAGAAAGAATGAAACTAAAAAACCCCATCCTCCAAATGCTTCCAGGTTTTTAAAAAAGAAACCTCCCATTTTAATAATCTCTCCCACACCGATTTTTTTTTTTTTTTTGCAGTTTATCTGTGACGTAAAGATGCCTCTGTCAGCAATTAACCTTTCGAAACCTAAGGGTAAAGTTACGTACCATAAGGTTTAAAGTTCAAAAATTCTACGTTGTGTTCACGATGCATTTATGTGTTTTGTGTACATCTCAGAATAAACAGTAACTTTTGACTTATAAGTGTTAAGATATTTTTTTGGGCGCCTTCGCAAAATTAGCTTCGTTATGTCTGTCTGTCTGTCAGCATGCAATAACTCTTCTCCCACTGGACGGATTGGCAAAACAAATTATATTTTAATATTTTTCGAAAACCTGTCAACAAATTCAAGTTTCATTAAAATCTGACCACAATAACGGATACTTCACATGAGGACTCACATACTCTTTTGATCATATCTCGCGCAATTCTTCTTACAATGAAAAATGTTTCAGACAAAAGTTTTAGAGAGAATCAAAATACACATTTTATATTCCATAATATTTTTCCGAAAATCTGTTGTTTATGAGATAATAAAAAAAATTACTATAGAGCCGTACAGACCACAGATGACAATACGGCGCATGCGCATTACGTACTGGATACTGGATACCTAAGGCCACACTCTCTCTCTCTCTCTCTCTCTCTCTCTCAGAATACGTTACACTTATTGTTTTTTACTGCAACAATAGTTGCCCGAAAGGGTCTCATTGTTTCATTGTACGTATATTGCCTGTTGTGTTGTAACGGAGGTGGAGAACGTTTACTGTGCGGTACGTACGGAGTCCTTATGGAAAACAGATACGTTTTGTGTTTAAAGGGATAATAATAGGAACTTATGGAGCATATAACCCAATACTTTTTTTATACAACTGCACAAATGTTTACCCCTTACTAACAGTTTATTATACACTAGTACAGATGTGAACGGCTTGCTAACAGTTTGATATTCACTAGAACAAATACGTACCGCTGACCGACAGTTTACCATACACTACCACAAGCTTACTGTTTATTATACACTAACACTAATATATAAAATATATACAGCTTAGTAACAATTTATAATACACTAGTACAAAACCGCTGAAAATATTGCGATCTTTAAAATGATATTTGTTCACGCCTCATTTATTCAACTGAATCACTAACTTCGATTCATCACACGAGGCACATTTTGACATCACGATTTCACTGAAAATGTCATCCGCGGACTTGATTCTTTCTGGGAGTTCAGCTATGTTTATGCTAATAATAGTAATAGGCTACTTACTACACGATGCTGCTATCTGCAGGAGCATTATGCACTTCACTGGAACACGGTGGACGCTGATACACAGACTCAAACATACCATCCACTCCTATGTATCTCTATCTTCTACTCCTGTTCGTAACTACAAAATACCATGTTTAAACACTAAGATCCACACCTGTTAATTGCTATCTTCTACTACTACTATTCATAACTACCAAATACCATCTTTAACCAATATGATAATTAAAGCGTGTTCATTTCTACTGAGTAATAGGCGTTAGTCTTTCGCAGACGTGGATGTATCATAAAGTTCTAGCTCTTTATTGCAATCATAGATTTATGTATTGTTACATGGATCAGAAATATGTGGGCTATATACTTGGCATTGGTATTATCTGCCCCTAAATATGTAGGCTATATATATTTGGTGGAAAACTGTCTGAAATTGAAAGATATTGTGGTCCCTCGGGATTTCTTTTTGTTACACCAGTGGTGCACAATTCTGGGTGCCTCGTCACCATGGAGACTAAATTTTGAAAGGTGACGTCTAAAGTTTGTAGATTCTCAATATGGAACTTGCTTCATATCCCTCTTCTGGCGCCTAAAAGTTTGAAGTGGCTCCTTAGATGTCTGGAGATTTTGTGCGGCCTTGAATTTTACTGTGGCAAATATAAAGTTCCATATTAAATATACTATCCTCTACCTCTTCTTAGTCCACTTGACCGTTGATAATGAAGGCAATACGTTTCTTACGAAACGTCGGGAACTGTTGGCCTACCAACGCAACATCACTTCCCAGAAGACCGGAACCCCAATGACACCGCTGTGAAAACCTCAAAACCTGCAACGGTAAGATAGTTTTGTCGCGATATAACTATGTTATTTGGCCATTCACGACTGCAGTGTATCTCAGTATACTGAATAGGTTAGGGTCTCTTTGACTAATGAAGTGGTAATCGATTCCGGGCAGGATCGGAAATCTCTCTCTTCTGCAGAGCGTCGATATACGTGTGGGGACCAACCGACCTGCAGTTTCTTGCGTTTGGGGGCGTGAACCTAACCACTCGCATTTACTGCTAAGATAAGACTGATTTAATCTATAGCTGCACTCTTTATGGCACGGTGTTGCATTAAACACAAAGATAACTTTGCCTAATCTCTCTAATGCCAGTGATTTTTATTGATTGTCTTAATTGTAAGACTATATCTGTCTACTGAGAACTGATGACTTGCGCTTTGCTATACAGGCATCAATACTTTGACACTGAAGATGGGGGAATTTGTTATCCCAAAATGTAAAGATTAAGATACACAGAACTACAACTTTGTTTTTTATTTATGGGTGTGAATCTTGGCCTTTCATATTGAAGGAGGAACGTTGGCTGAGGATGTTTGAAAATAGGCTGCTAAGGAGAATATTGGGCCTAAGACGGACGAGGTAAAAGGGGAGTGGAGAAAACTACATACTGACGCGTTTAATATGTTCTCGTCACCTAATATTGTTCGGGTGATTAAATCGAGAAGAATGAGATGGGCGGAGCATGTAGCACGTATTGGGGAGAGGAGGGGAGTGTACAGGCTTCTGGTGGGGAAACTTGAAGGAAAGCGACCACTTGGAAGATCCATGTGTAGATGGGAGGACAATAATAAGCTGGATCTTCAGGAAGTGGGTTTGGGGGGCATGGACTGGATTGACCTGCGTCAGGATAGGGACAGGTGGCTGGCACTCGTGAATGCGGTAATTAACCTTCGGGTTCTGTAAAATGTGTTTGATTTATTGACTAGCAAGAACCCGTTAGATTCTCTGTTCCATGGAGCACATAAGTAAACGAGGTGGGGGGGGACCATTTTCCTCTAAAACGTTGGTACCTATCTACCAATCTGTAGTGTGTAAAATACTAGAATTCACACATCGTCAACATCACGTCCGTCAACACCTGGAATCTCAAAATATCTCACTTAGTGCATTTCGCATTCCCAGAAACTACAGGTTTCAAGCAGTTTCATGTCCACACAGCCCGTTTGTGTCCTCAGTATCCATCTTTCACTTGCAAATGAAATTGAAAAGACGCCATTACGATATCTGAGACCAGAACGACAGGCAACTGTAGGAACGGCCACAGAGAATTCTTGCTTGCTTCTCTCTTCCAAATCATATTCCGACGTCACTGGATTTTGAAAATTTCCATTCGTAAGGCATCTTTCAATAACCTGCGAACAAACTGTCTTTCTAACGAACTGAAGGACCATTGCGTCGTTAACGCACCCATAATCTAGCAGAATTTGCTTCAGTTCGTGGACATATCTCTGCCACCCTGCAGTTGGTTGTGACGTTCTGTATTGCCTCCAGTGGGAGAGGGTTACGATAGACAAAAATCACAACATTGCTGTGGCCAGTTTCTTCATACTGTTTTTTCAAGGCTCGACAGCTCTAATGGGCCTGGGCCTCCTCATTGTAGAGGTTTCGAGATCACACTCAGAAACACCACAATCGGTAGAACTTTTCTGAACGAGTGATCGGTTCGTCGCAGAAACCCCTACCTGACAACACACAACACTCAAAAGAGACAGGCTTCCATGCCCCCGGCGGGTTTCGAATCCGCAGTCCCAGCAAAAGAGCGGCCGGAGACCCACGTCTTAGACCGTGCGACCACTGGGATCGGCTAGTTTCTTCATGTGATTCATAATAATCGTAATATATGTAGCCGAAACAAGTGTCTTCTGACGGCTGCTACAGTTGTCCACCACTTCAATAATTATGAAAGGTAAATTAATGCTGGACTCTTAAAAGGAATGGGTTCAAGGCAATTTTGAATTATGGTGTAAACTTTGTTGTATATTTTCGTTTCTCTTCTTTTAATACCGGGAAAGATTTTAGATTATTAATGTCGATTTTTGAGGTGCATTGTGAGAGACGAATTAAGACAAGTTTTGGAAGGCAGAGGACTGGAGGGACTGAAGAAAACTATTTAAACCCTTAGTGATAGAAGCGAGTATCTCGCAATAAAAGTCAGAGGTGTTATATTGAGACAATCTGCTCGTTTGCTAAAGAATCGTACTAAGTTGATGTACATTATTCACAGACATTTTCGAAACGGTTTTGCAGAAAATGATGGAAACTCATTGTGCTGCAATTTAACTGCAAATAAACTCATAACTAGTCGACATTAAAACTATTTATAACCGTTAAGATTTTTACGCGATGAAGATGTATGTCTTCTGTTGAGCCAGGTTGTTGTGCAAAGTGGCGTAAACAACAAACTAAATTAGGATAAGTTTAGATTACAAAAGGAGGGGATTAGTATTTTATATTCTTCATCCAATATCGTTAGCATGATCAAATTAGAGAAAAAGGAGTGGGCGGGGCAGGGTACACGCATGGGAGATTTTATACGGAACACCCAAAAAAGAGACAATTTGGAAGACCACGAAGTAGATGGGAGGTTTTTTTTTCGTAAACGGGTCTTAGAGAAATACTGTGTGGGGATGTTATTTATGTATAACTGTGCGTCGTCGAGAGATAAGTTTGGGCAATCAAAAGTAAATAATTGGAAACGTGGAAGTTATCTTTTGTTTTGTGATATGAAGTACTGTTTTAGCATTTCGCCTGTATTTACTGAAGACAACCACCAAACGTCTGAATCACGATCTCCTGTTTTCGTGCCGAGATTTTAAGCCTGGGCCTTCCAGATATTAAAACTGAGTTCAACGTCGCAGATTGCGACCTACAGTCTAACATTATTCCTCCTTCGTCAGACGTATTTGCAATCTTCTGTTACGATAACGGCATTGGATTTATGTTCAAGCCATCGTACTATACGTCGATATGTTTGTAACTTCTCAGAAGTCTGGACATTAAGGATGGTACGCTGAGTAATCTACTGTATGTTTCAGGACGAGTCTCAACAATTTCAGATAATCTCTGTTTATGTTCAACTTATTTACTCCGTATAGTGACTCACTACAGAACGGACAACCGATGAACCATAGAAATAAGAAGTGTTTCTCTTCTCCAAAGCTTCCAGATCGCCTCTGGTGTCCATCGAGCCTCATGTTCAATTGGTACCGAGGGCTGTTTCTCCTGGCGTACAGCAGCCAAGCCGTTAACCTCTCCATTCACTGTGTTTGGTGCCGAGATAAGGAATGAGTGTTGCTTGCTCCAGTGCCTTATGGCATTTCTGAGGCGGGACGCTTTGGTGCAGTTGGTTGAGGCACTGCGCTACAAGCCGGAACGTCGCGGGTTCTGTTCACGATGCTGCCTAATCTTAACTCAGCCAGGAATATTTTCTGAGGAGCAAAGGCGGTCGGGGCGTAGGGCTGACAAACTTGCCACATTCATATGCCGCTTGTCTAGAAAGATGGGAGCCTTAAACTCCTGGAACTCTAAGGGTTGTAATAGGCCTGTACAGGGATGGTTTTTACCTTTTTACCTTTAATAGTTTTTCTAAAAAAATATGACTGTAGAAAAAAATGTTTGGTTGTCGGTTTTGTATGGTGTTATCCGATAAATTTAACGTCTACAAAATCTGTACCTAAGTTATGGGTTCTTCACAAAAATGAAGGCAGTGTTGATAGTGTCAGTAGGTGCACAGGAAGTACTACAGCCATGCAATAGGAAAGCAAACTTTAAAAGACTGCAGGATTCGCTGCATAAAGGCACTATGCCGTTTCTTACACCAGACATATTCACAACAATAACAACACTAACACCCAGTAGCGTATTGTCGAGGGGGTAGCAGCTGCCCCTATTTTGTGTTCAGGACGGCACGTATCTAAATCTCGGCCAATAAGCGTATTATTAAAAAGTTAGGATACTGCTGGCTTTCTTCAGTCTCTCCACACTAATGCCGAGGTCTTAGCTTAAAAGAAGCACGACCACTTCTTCTCACATTCTTCCAGTATATTATTCACTAATCATTCAAAAATTCTACGTTATGCACTCCAAATTACTGATAACGTCGTAAAACGAAATATGAATAAATACCAGGGAATGCTTTCAAAGATATGTCGATCATCATACATTTATGTAACTCCTTACAAAATCCAGCCTGACAGAAAATATTCGATATATTACTGTAAATTCTCAGGCAATTTGGCGGGCTGTAATGAATTTGGTCAAGAACCGCGCGCCGAAATCGACCTAGTTTATTGTGGTCAACAAAGCAAAGTCTGCTCTGTTATCTCAGCATCTGGTAGAAACAGCTTGATTATTTGTTTACTTAGTTTCAGTCTTGACCATGTCCGGATATTTTGAATTCTGTATTAAGATCCATGTTCACGACCTATCTCAACATGCAGAAGGTATGGAAATATTCAGAAAGGTTAGGTTTAAGCGCGTGACATGTCAAAGTGGGTAAGAATTGGGTAAAATAAGAAATACATTCGAATTTCAGTTGGGAAATCTAAAGACTCGGGGCCTCTTTGGAGGCCTGTATTTGTCTATTTATAAACGCGAGTAGCTCAGCCAGTATAGAGATTAGGCCACGGGCTGGGAGAGTGGAGACTCGGATTTCGATTGCAAAACCTGATAAATTTTACTTTTCGTCACCGCCTACAGACCGCCTTTGTAGTCACTACCTCCATAACAAGGCCGCGGGTTATACTAGGCTATAGTGCCAATCTCTAAACTGTTTATACAAGCGAAACTTTAGTTCAGTTTATTTACAATGCTGACGATTTTTCAGAGTATGTCGCGTCGGTAGTACGACTGTTGGTGAATGACGACTGAAAGGCAACTGGAACGAAGCGCTTATAGCCTATTGGAGCTACTGTCCCAGAATTCGTCTGCGTCGAATAAGGAAACTGTAAAAGAAGTCAGGATTTTTGGTGTCCGGGCTGAAGTTTTAACCGGTCACCTCTGGAATAAAAGTCATAAACGTTACCTATAAACCTGCTCAGTTACATACATTGTATCTTTAACGACGCTTTAAACGTTATTGCAGAGTAAATCGGAAGGAATGTAGAAATAAGCGATCCTGGTTTAATCTGAGATACTATTTGTTTCGAGGACCTAGGAGTAGATGCGAGGATTGCTATTAAAATGGATCTTATAGAAATAGGATGGGAAGGGGAATTGCAGACTGGATTCATCTAGCCCTGGACGAGAAAAACGAGCTAATAAACTTCCGGTTTACATAAAATTCAGAGAATTTCTTGCCTAGCTGACAGATTTTGCAGAGTCGAGTAGGATGGACAAGAGACAGGATGCGCTGTTATGACTAAAATGAACAGGAACGATATAATTTTTACACAGTGTGTGTTACACAAATGATTGAATCTGCATATATATATATATATATATAACTTACGTTTAGATGTTATATGAATAACTCTAAAGTTAATTACACTTCAGCCATTGCTCATCAATGAAGACTATTTTAGACATTATTATTTAGTGTGTAACTCAGCGTCTGCTCTAAAGCCATAACCTACTGCAAGAAATAGCTCCCAATGCAAGGCCCGATATTGATTACATTTAAATAGCTGTCTCCAGCGGTCGCTGCTCCTTTTGTGTTCGGCAGTTGCCCAGTTAGATTTTGTACTGACTCACCAGCCATCGTTACTGAAATGTTACTTATCTTATGCACTTTCCGTGAATGTTGGGATGTTGCCTCAGATGACGTCACAACCGCGTACTCATCCTTCGAATTCATTATCTTAAAATTACTTTAGCACAACTACTTTATAGTATTTAGCCACTAAAGTCGTTAATTAAACCGTAAGTAAGTCAGTAAGTAAACTGATTAAACTCGGCAAAATGGAACTACAATAAATTTTCTGAAAAAAATGTTTTAAACACTTGAAGACGGGTTGTACCTAATTACAGAAATTCAGTTCCTGCGTTACAGAGAACAAATTCCGTGCCCATTGAGAGACCAACCGGTCATTGCTGTATGAGGATAAATTGCTATTTTTCACACTGGGCAATGAAAACCCTGCTTATGAAATTTCTACGTCCCACGCGGAAGTCATATGGGCTTAAAATTGCCTTCAGAATTTCAATTTTAATTTCCTCTGTTTGTGTGCGGCTCTTCCCTGCCTTCCATTCGTTGCAGTTACTTACGCCAGACATCTGTTAACCAAACCATATTTTACTTTTAGCCGCAATGACAAAAGAGGAGACTAGTATTTTTCGGAGAACAAACAAACGTGCTATTTCGAGCCTGTAAGAATTATATTAAACGTGCAGGTACACTGTGTGGAAAACGCGGAATTCCTTATTGTTTTGTCAAGTGGTGTGTGTAGTTACCGCTAACCTTAAATGGATGACTATTTCTGATTTGAAAGATTACATTTCCTACGAGCAAAAATAAATTTTGTAAATGTTTTTCAGTCCCTTTGTGGATATTAATTAGCCTTTGTAGACGACATTCTGAGTGTTGCTGTATTTTAATTTTTTAAATAAATCCATTCCATTAATTCGTGTCATTTTGCAAATTATTGCATGAAAAGATTTTCCGGTTAATTTCCAACCCAGGGCTCTGACCCTGGGAGAAAAGCGGCCAGCTTGTGAGGTTCACATTTCACCTAAATCCAGCGCCGAATTTGATAAATAGTGGCTCGTATACCTCCCCTCCCACCCACAACTTTATGTCATGTTAATTAAGCACGGTAACAACCTCACCTTTCTTTCATTAAGTATTCACCTGACAAAAAATGTGTGTAATAAAAGTTGCTGCTTTCGCCAAAATATAGTATGCGTTACGTCTTAAACTTAATGCGGGGTTTTCAAATTGTAACTCTGCTAACATGCATAATAAGTGAACAGGCCTAGACATGCTTAGCGCTTTCCTCGGACGTGTTCAAGGACATGTAAAGGACCCTTTGTGGTATAAGGATGATATTAAGTGAAAATAACTGGTGCAGCACCGACTGCATCGCCTGTAAAGTATACACCGTTGAACCCGCCGTCCATGTTCCCCTCGGAGTGATGCAGTTCTACCGGGCGTACAGCCGCGTGAATTCAGAAACGACGTCGAAAGTTTCGGCGAAAGTTTCTGTCGCCATCTTCTGGGAATGATATTATTGGCTTGTTGCTAAGCTCTTCTTGTGATATGTGTATCCATATAGGTTAGATGTCATCTATGATTGCCCGATGCTAAAGAATATGAGGACATTTATACGAAACTGGGCGCTACACAGAGCATGCTTTCACATCGTACGTAACGTCATTGGCGACAGGTGACAGTTGGAGTTAGTGCCGAGATTATTATATTTACTTTCGAGAGTTGTCCCCGACACTCAGTGATCTAATGTCAAATAACATTTAAAAATAGGTCTCAAAACGGCCGAGAGAATGAATTTGATAAAGACCTTCGATAAGGAATAACTTTAAGCTTGTCTACCTTTACAAACATGACTAGTGTTGGTTTGTGGGTAGATAAGTTTACCATTGGGGTAGGATCTTGGGACCCCTTCAATCCTGCTGATTTAAGGCCACAAGAGTGAGACGTACCGGAAGTGGACAAGGAAACAGAGAAGTTACCTGAAGAAGAATTTCTTGAATTGTAAGGGGAGGAGACAATTTCATAACGAGGATCTTCATGATTTGTAATGCACACAAAATATTTTTCTGGCGATCGTTTCAAGGTGAATGAGACTGGAGGTGGGAGTGCATGTGCACGTAAGGGGAAGAAGGGAAATGCGTAGAAGGTATTAATGTAAAACTTGAAGAATGAGATCAGTTGGTAACCCTAAGCGTAGATGGAAGAATGATAGAAAAATTGGTCGTACAGAAGTACGATTTACATCATGGACTGAATTCGTCTGGCTCAGGATAAGCGGAAACTTTGAAAAATTTATGAGCTTTCGATTTTAGGAATATACGATGAATTTCTTGGCTACCTGTGAGGTTGTTAGCGTCTAAAGAAGGACTCTACCAAACAGAGTTAGTTAGTTAGTTAGTTAGTTAGTTTTAATTTTACTCTTTAACTACTGTTTTGTGGTGATTAAACGAAGGTGGGTGAGACGAACCGTCCATTGAGAACTGGAGATGCACTCAATTAGTGACTGACAATGTCACGAAATTCCAAGTTTCGAATTGAAAAGTGATACTGTAAGGAATCCCAGCCGATCTTGATGGGGGAAAAATTGCTTATATTTTTTTCAGAATTGAGATAAATGATAGGGCCCTGAAGTGATCGGAACGAGGATTTGGGTTCTGTAAGACCAGGGAATTTGAAGAAGCAAATCTTCTGGCATGTTAAGCCATGTAAATTGGAAAATAGTTGCAAATGTTTTGAGGGATCGTAGTGCCTTGTGTTCAGGGTCAAGCAGACCACGGACATGTCGACATGGCCTAATATCCCAATATGCATGAGTCTTCGCAACATCGCTGTGAGAACTTCAAATTCAAAGGAAACTTTTTAAGCACCTGAAAAATAACCAGTTTTCAAGGTCAAACTTCTACTATTGGAAAGTGTGATTCTTTAATGCTGCTTTGTTTTATTTGTTTTATTTGTTTTTTATGTTCTTATACGATGTTTTATTTGCTTATTTACTCTTATGTCTTTATTTATGAAATTACTTGCATATTATTAGGTCAATGTGGAGAAGTTTACAGATAGCCTTTTCTTATTGGCTCTTTATCGCTTCTGGTGAAAGTTATTGTTACTCTGTCGAAATATGTAGCGACTTTGTTGTCATCAAAACTCTTTTCCAGATTTTCATCAATTTTAATTTTTATGTGGGTAAGTGTGCAACACCAGCCGTCGCAAAACTGATGATTTAAAAAAAGGCGCTACTGCAAAAACGCCTTCAGTCTGCGCGCAGAAATATTAACTGTTGTAATCGGTGGCTTTAACTTTCACTATCGAGTGGCTAACTCATACAGAAGATTGCATATTGAACACGTTGTATATTGAAGACTATTTTCTGCGTATAGAGCATTTGTTACGATAAATATAATAGCGTTCGTATATATCCTTTCAGTTTTATTAGTATGTTAAATAGCTTGATGAGTAAAACCTGCATGCACAGTTAGAGTTCTAGTAATCTTCCAACTTCATGATGCCAACAACAGAGCCGCCTTACGATTTACATTGTGTAACATCGTAATTGCCAATATTAAAAAAATGTTGAGATTTTAACAGAGAAATATAGATGGAAGCACCAGATAAAGATCAAGTTATTTGCGCTTTTATTGGACAGGTATATGCACAAAGCTTAACTTTCAGCTAAATTTACATGTACATAATTCATATAATAAAAATATCGAAGTTTTCCGGCCTCCTTTTATCTTGGTTCAGTACTATAAGAAGTTATTGAGGGGTGCATCGAATATGGTGCATAATGCCCACAATACAACCAATTTAATATACAGAGAATTTTTTTCAAAGTTGGTAGTTGCTCTAGAGTTTAGGTTTGTTCACGCGAAGCACTTGTAGAGAGTTTTAAAATACACTTTTAAGCCCTTTACTCAATTGCCATATATTTATGATATAATTAATAGGTACACTGTTTCGACGCTCTTTAGCAGTCAGATTACGCGATAGATTTGAATCTTTTTGTCGTTGGAAAAGAAAATCTCGCACAAGGCAGTACGTGTGTTCTTGTTTGCATGTTTGTCTCAACAGCAACTGCACTGATTTTCATGAACCTTAAAACTTCATCACTTATATAAAGATACTTAATAATGTGATAATCTAGGGGTATATCATGTAGCCTGTTTGGTACCAATATTTTGGGAGAGTCTATTGCCTTTGTCTGTGTCCTCGTATCACAACCCACATCACAATATTAACAATTACCAGCAGGAAAGCGTCATATTCCTTTGTCTCTACTTGTTGATGTGTGTTCGAGTGTCTGTGGCAGTAGTATGTATAGGAATGTTGGGGTACAGACCGAAATTTCGATTTCGGCATGACAGTTAGCCAAGCGATGATGTATATCAAGGCCAGTGTCTTGAAATCTTCCTTTATTCAAAATGTTACTATTCAAAATGCAGAATGTATTGTCGCCCGCTGAAAAAACCTACTTCAAATTTCACGGTGATAAATACATAACGACATGAAATTACATGTATCAGCAAATAGCAGTAGTGGTAAAAAATTCTGGTTTCCATGTAGTTAGAATTAACCAGATTTGCGTTTTGTCACCTTGTATTCAAATTGCGGAAATATCGTTCTTTCTGATTGAACTTAGTAGCCTATGTATACGTATTGTTTCATCACCAACAGTTTAACGTTCGTGTGTATTTTGTACATGCATATTTCAAAGTTATCGCGGTAACACCAATGCGGTACTTGTTTATAAATACGATACCTGAAGCACTTTGCTTTAGAACCTGGAAAAAAAAAACGTTGAAACAATACGACCCATTTACGACGTGGTAAAATACGGAACTTCAGATTATGCTCTCTAAATATACAGAAACCTACCTTCCTTATTTCCGGTAACAATTATTAATTCTTCTTTATCTAATATTACACCTCCTTTCGGGACCGAAATCCTGTTGAAGGGAAGATGATGAGACTCCATTAGCCTTAAAGGTTCACGATTGAAGTTCGCTGTGTGTCAAGTCAATTCAGACGCGACCGTAAACAACGTGTCGTGTTCTCTGGAGAAAAAAGGCTAGGGATACCAGCGTTATAAGTCTTACGATAAGATGAAGCCAGTTGGTAAATACTGAAGCGTGGGTTACACCAGAACTGTCCGTGGTAGGAGAAGGTTGTGTCAAATAACAGTAACGGAGACGAGGTAAATAATTGAGGCATGAGAAGGGATGAAGTAGACAGATTTACAAGAAGGGTCAGTTTCAAAGTTTAAGGTACAGTTCGAACAAATAAGTATGCTAGGAAAGCAGTTTATTTAATTTACTTCTAAGCTAAGCGTATTTCGTTGATGTGTAACAGTCGTCCGTAAATGGGCCGGCAGCAAGGAAAAATTATTTTAGAAATGGTTAGACCAAACAAAATAGCAACATTTGAAACCGGAAAAATTAGGTGAACTGCTAATGCTCGTAACTTACTGTCCAGAGGTGCCTGGTTGGAAATTTGGACTAAGCATCACTGTTCTGATTGAGTCAGTCCAAGCAAATTCCAAGACAGTGACTTAAATAACATCAAGACCTCTTCTTTCGCCAGTTTTGCAATTTCTCCTTCGCTGTATCAGACTATTCTACAATAGCTTATAGGCTTTTAATTGAATTACTAACATTTTTGTAAAATAAAGTGCAGAACAAGCAAACTGGGGTTTAAAGGCTCAGACATCGGGAAATATTTTTACAAAACAACGAGCAATTAAATGAGCCAAAATATTCCGATCGGTCTAGTGACTGGGCCACGAGAATGACAAAGGAGAAAACGTGGTTCGATTTCCAGCAATGGTAAGAGACTGCCTTTCTGTCTGAATTTTCGGACTGGATCTCGTGCCTTCCGCTGTCCTAACAGCGCGTGTGAGGGTGCTTTCCCAAGCGTTAAAGGACTAAGGCGTAAAATTAACCACTCATTCCTATCTATCGTCCAGGTTGAGAATGAGTGGACCTGTACCATTACTTACCCATGTGCCTTCATAGCGTGAACAAAAACAAGATTTCCTTTTACTGATTAAATAAAGGATGTTTTGTAGTTGTGGCTGTTTATATTCCTATGTTATTTTAAATGCTGATGACAGGAACCGGCTTGTCGGCATTTCAACGACGGCTAACAAACCGAGAAATTTTTGGAGAAACATTGTCACTCATGAAGTCTGAACACTCCAACTGTTTGGAGCAGTTAATTTGTTTCGAACAGTTCTCATTTACAATAATCTTTCCCTTATTGAAATTCACATCTTTGGAAGGCAAGAGGACTCACTGGCCAGCTGCACAGTGAACTCAACGTCCACCCTACTACGCACGGCTGCAGTATAAAAAGCCTACTTATTTTTTATCGGGGAAGAAACCCTTCAAAACCATACGGTCAGTGGACACGAGTGAAATTTCCCCATAAAGGAGCAATAGCAAGACTTTTGATGGACAGAATGCAAGCTGGAAGAGCGATTTGACAAGACGGTCCATTCAATGACCACACAGGAGCGCATGCGACTCTATTCAGAACGGCCTCTTCTTTCAACAAACTGATTATCCCAAATACTTAGAAACCGGAACGGCTTTCTCGTCCAGTGGTTACATGTTTCTAAATAATATTGTAAATCTATTATGAATACATCCTTCAGCTCACGCCATTATTTCTTTCTGAGTAAAGAATTCGGTTGCAAGAAAATCATGGAAAAAAAAGTAGGCTAAAAGTCTTTTTCGTCAGAGCGCTTTTTTCCACAATACTTCTTAATTCCCCTTTTTATTATGAGGCAGAGACTTGAAGTAAGGCACGTCTATTGTCACTGGACATATGACGAAATGTCCAGGTGCGTCTGGACTGTGATTTCATTCAAGCTGATTGTGTGTAGGTCACTGCGTCGAATATCCCATTGGCAAGCAGATTCTGCGATGCTGTTGTCAGTTAAAATGTTAAGATGATAAGGTGACGGACTTGCGCCTAGTTAGTCGCTGTGAAACCTTTCACATATTTCCGTCACCCTGAAGGCGCAGGCGGCACGTTCGTCGGAAATGTCGGCGTTAGCGTACATTCCTACACATTGACAGGACTCAGGATGCCATTGTTTGCCTATGATGCAAGACCCCAAAACTGTACAATTAAAGTGTTGTCGTTTGTGTCGACTGTTGTTATCATTCCATTTAACAATATTAATTGAGTTTTGTATTATCTGCCCTTGTATTATTTTTAATGTGTAATATCTGCGGACGCTGTATTAACCTTCAGTAGAAGGGGTTTTTAATTTCTCCCCCATAAATTTTTCCTCCTTTCACTATCGTCGTTTAAGTCATGTATTTGTTTATTAAAATTTAATTTAAATCATTTTTACTTTATAATTTATATAAAGACATGAAGAAACAGCATTAATCAAATTTAGAGCATTGCCGTGGGCAGGGCACGTAACCAGAAGGAACGTCGTCTACCAAAGGAAGCCCTGTGAAAAACAATTCACAGATAGAGAAGGATAGGAAAACCCAGGAAAAGTTGGGAAAGTGGAGAGAGAGGAAGCCATCCCTTTACACCGGCTTTGAAAACTAAAGCCAAGCACAGAGCATCCCGAAGGCAACGCACTGAGGGGCTAAGGCTGTATTTGGGCTGCAACACCATTGCAGTAGCAGCTTATTACAGCCAATTTCAATTATTAAAACTGAATCTTAATGCATCAAGACGATAATGATTAAACCCCTTGAAAGTTTTCGTGCTTTAAACTCTCTATATTTCTTCTTACCGTGTCCATTCGACTTCAGTTTGTCGTGTATTGTCTGCGGTACAACTGTCATTTTCAATATTAGGCCTGTAATAATTTTTTATTTCTGTCAGTCTGTGTGTCCCACTGCGCTCTGCTGTAAGCCCCTAACTCTGCACACCACATTTAATCCCACTTTTATTTAGTTCAGTTACTGCTACACCGAAGTCACCTGTATCACACAGCACCTGTGTTACTCTATCTATGAATTTAAATGATCAGACATACGGAGAGCACGTTTCAAGAATGTTACAAAACGTACAATTCAGACTTGTTTAGACAAGTACAATTTCTCTCTGCTGTCTACTCTCTTGATGCAAGGTAGCTGTTAATAAATTGGTGGACCGCAGATTGGCTGGCCGCGGACTCCTACCGAAATGTGACCGTCTCCTACCTTTGCTGTAACGCACAGAAGGAATGTGGGTTTCAGAGAGTTTTCTACCAATTGCTTCCTGCGCGTTTTTTCTAGGGTAAGGCGGCGAGAACATTAAACTACCAGTTCGCCACCGTCTACATACCATCATCATTGATGATGATGCAAATTATGTAGTTAAACGCAAATGACTGTAATAAGGTGTATAAGTAAAAAGAATAAATAAATCCTTGTACATGCCTCGACAGGCCCTGGAGCTTCCAGCAGGTTGAAGCCCTCAGATTCCCAGAAAATTGGCCTAGAAAGGTAGTAGGTTGTCAACCCTGGGCACCGGCCGCCATTACCCCCAGGAAATTTTCCTGGTACTCATTTCTGTTAGAGGCTGAGTCGACCCCAGGGCTATAGTGCGGCTGGAAGGATTATGTCAATAAATAATTACTATGACAACACCGGGAATCCAACCCGCGACCTTCCAGCTTGTAGCGTGGTATCTCAACTAACTATTAATGGTTATTCATATAGACGTCTTGAATAAAATAGTGACTGACAGTTAACACCCCAGGAATAATAATAAAATTGCACAATTTTGTAACACTTGGTGTGTTTGCTAGCAGTACTAGGAGAGGTTTAGCTGAATAACAAAGGAATTTGAATTAAGTAAAGATATATGTTCCTGACTGTAAACAACCTGCAGTAGAGAACAGAAATGAGATGTTTACTAAAATAGTTAGTATTAGTTTCTTTTATAATATTACATACATACAAAGAATAAATAAAACTTGCGTAATTTCCAGCGTAAACGCATTTGTTAGTTTCCTAATGATAGTCTTCTACAGAACGAATCATGCTAAAAGATAAAAAATGCAGGTGTTACAACTAATTGCTGCGGGTTCTTTGTTTGTTTATGATGCGTAAATAAGGTGCACCGGGAATTACCAATATTATTACAGTTTAGTTAACATACCATGTGCGGCTATTCGATGACAGACAGCTTCAAATCAAATCACTTTGTTCCGATACTCTGTGTAGGCTTAGACATCCGTCTACATTTGCGTGACTTCAGTAACTGCAATTGTGTTCAGGCTTCGAGAAGCTAAAACTTGCATGACGTGAATGGAGACTGACAGACGCGTTAGGGACCGAATTCGTACCTTATGCTGGCATTAACGCTCAGAATGTCACGTGAACTACATGTAGCTTCAGGGCTTTCTGCTGCTGTGATCCTGTGAATATAGAGACCGAATAAATAATTTGGTGCAACAAAAACAGTACAATAAATTACTTGGTAACAAAGGATTGGTTTTGTAAACAAGGAAATGAAGTAAGGTAAACTATAAAGAAAAGAAAATAGCCATTACCCAGTTTGATAAGGAGAGATTTTGATTATTTCTTTGATATCTTCGTGTTGGCAGGTTTTATCCCAAAACAATATGTTTCCTACAAAATTTTAGACAATATTACGGCTTTAATTCCCTCCTATTTTGGCTCGTTTGCTTTACGATTTATCGCCACGAAACTGAAAATATATGACATAGATTCACGTGTGCTTAGTTTGTTGTAGATAAGAGTTTTCTTAATAAAACTAATATGTTTAACTACACAATTCCTTGATTTCAGGCTTCCGCCGCAATGTATATGATACATCCGAAGTTCTGTGACATTACGCAGTGTAGAGTGGTAATTCCGTACTGATGATTCCGGACAATTTATCAGCTTCATCTTCAAGGGTCAAAAAGTTTCCTTGGCCTTATTTACCCTTGAAGATGAGACCGATAAGTTGTCTCGAAACGTCGGTACGGAATTACCACTCCACGTTGCATAATATGCCAGAGAGCGCAGATCTACAAAACTGCGTGTTAACAGAACCCAAAGAACCTACACAGCTAATACCAAATCCCTCTTGCATTATCTAGAACCTTAGAACGTCCCTCCAATTCGCCATGCCGCCTTCTGTCTACTGCTTACCGTTAACTGCACAATTTATCCTCAAATGCTGTAACGTCGCCAAAATTCTTTCTGCATTTGTTATCTGTCCATTTCAACCTTTAAGTCTATTCCATTATCAAATTCTAGACACATTACTGGGTGAATATTATATATCATGAATCATGCATATTTATCATCAAACAAAGTTTTTGTCTTCTACTCGGATTGGCTACATTTTAGGCGAAACCACTGTTATTCAAAAGACCTCCCTTCTCAATTATCGAAACCAAAACTTGCATGAAGTGTATGATGCAGAATAACATATCACAGCTGTGTATGATGCAGGATAAAATCTCTAAGCAGTGCAGGATGCAGAATAACATCTCACAGCAATGTATAATGCAGGATAATATCTCACACCAGTGTATGATGCAGAATAACATCTCACAACAGTGTATGATACAGAACTAAATCTCAAAGCAATGTATGATGCAGGATGACATCTCACAGCAGTGTATGATGCAGAATAATATCTCACAACAGTGTATGATGCAGAAAACCATTTCCCAGTACTGTATGATCCAAAATAACATCTCACAGCAGTGTATGATGCAGAACAACATCTCACAGCAGTGTATGATGCAGAATAACATCTCACAGCAGTTTATGATGCTGGATAACATCTCACAATAGAGTATGATGCAGAATAATATCTCACAGCAGTGT
>Ga0123355_10005443_pt1 | contig 18648 bp, 16 predicted proteins | sample TergutEmb28metaG_3_FD_89872 | JGI IMG/M metagenome (GOLD analysis project Ga0123355, IMG submission 89872) | Embiratermes neotenicus P1 segment gut microbial communities from Petit-Saut dam, French Guiana - Emb289 P1 | ecosystem: Host-associated > Arthropoda: Insects > Digestive system > Gut ... | reverse complement strand
GGGTTGCCCCCGTCCGCGGACACCCGTTTTTTCCCTTTTTTTTTAAAAAGGGGGGTTGCCCGAGGGTGGGGGGGGGGGGGGGGGGGGAGATTGTTGCAGGTAAAATGTGTATTTTGATTTTCCGTACGACTTTTGTATGAAACGTTTCTCGTTCTAAGAAGAATTGAGGGACAGACTATCACCAATGTGCATACGTCTTCACGTAAAGTACCCGTTTTTCTTGTACGAATTTAATGAAACTTGAATTTTCTCGACCGATTTTCAAAATATATTCATACATCAAAATTTCATTAAAAACCCGTCCAGTGGGAGTCGAATTGTTACATGCGGACGAACTGACGGACGGAGAGTCATGACGAAACTAATAGTCGCTTTTCTCAATTCTACGAACGCGCCTAAAAACCATGAATCTCACAGACATCTACGATTTATTGAACAGGAAACAGCCCAGTAGAAAGGATTCGCCATATAAAGACCAACAGAAAAGGCGGACGAAGTACTTGTGCTGAGAAGGACTGCAACAACATACAGCACAACAGACTATAAAACCGACCCAGTAGCCAAGAGACCTGCAACACCACCACGACTAAACCACACGCTGTGTCACGCATACGATATACAGTATTTACACATTTTTCACTCCTCTTGTACACAAAGGTTAAAATCAGATACTGTAAATGAATGTTTCTGGTACTCGTTAAAGCAAAGGCAGCCTCAAGCTGAAAATAAGAGCGAAAATAATGGCGTATGTCAGGATTACACAATTTTCAGACAAATCTGGGAGCCACCTCATAAATACAGACAAAGGAAAAGTGACATGGTGTAAGTTCCATGCTGAGGACCCATACACATTTGTGCACCCCTGGTGTATATCGTAAGCAGATAAAGGAAAACGTCCATAAAAATAAAGACAAAAACCCACAAGTAGGTCCGATTCTCGTCATCGAAATGTATTTCACAGGGTTCTGGACAACGTGAATGACTTCGCTATAGGTATACACTCCCGCCGGAAGTACGCATTATCAAGACGAGTAAACCACGTAACGAAACAACACTGTTGACGCTTTGCGACACATCAATAATAATTCTACGATCTTATGACACTTGCATGTACAATATAACACACAGTAGTTTTGTATAGTTTGATTCATTTGTTTCAGCAATTCATGATTAAGTTGAAACGTACTGCACTGCTGGGGTTTTTAGAAAAAGCCGGAAGATGGTATAATCATGACGAAACATGTATCGTATATTGTAGTGTAAATATCCATTATTTTATATTGCATGCAGGCTGAAACTTACAGCGCTATTAACACATTAACGCTTAGTGGTTATACGTACCGCCAGCTTGAATGTTATACACCTCTGTATTTTGTCCACGCCCTATATTCATGTGTTCCTTATGTTTCTTGAATGGAACTGGATTGGATATACATTACGCAAAGAAGCAGGAGCAATAGAGAAAACCGCATTAGAATGGAATCCTCAGGGATACAGAAGAAGAGGTAGGCCGAAGAGAACGTGGCGAAGGACAATAGAGGATGAGATAAGCAGCACAAGAAGATCATGGAACGATGTCAAGGGGACAGATGGAGATCGTAATGCCTGGAAGCTCTTCATGGATGCCCTATGCTCCACAAGGAGTGACAGGACTTGATGATGATATGTTTCTTGCAATACGAAGCGACTATTTCCATATTCAGCATTAACCTATTCCCTAATCAATGGAAGCACAGTTATCTGATAATGGATACTCATTTTCACTCTTCAAATGGTTAATAATAATAATAATAATAATAATAATAATAACAGTAATACAAAAAATATAAAACATTATATAAATATAATAATACAGATATAGCAGTTCTCTTGACCCATAACCTCCCTAGAACTGAGACACAGAAAATTACGAAATATGAAAATTTGGTCTAGGCAATCAAATAAATCTGGAGGCTTAACAACATACCTATATACCCCTTAGTCATCTCAGCGGAAAGAGTGGTCACCAAAAGCTGCGTAAAATATCTACAGAATATAGGTTTCACCGAAAATATCTTGTAAGGTGTTGCAAAAAGAAGTACTATTACAAACGTGTCATACAGTGCGCAAATTCCTACGACACGACCCTTGACCTTAGGTTATATGGTGAATTTCCTTCCCATGACTGAACCCAACCCCACTGACAGCCTTGGATAGGTGAAGATTTCCAGGCACGCAAACGCCGACGAGAAGTGTGATTAAGTCAGTAATAGTAATAATAATAATAATAATAATAATAATAATACAGGCACAGAAATAAGCCGTGACCATCAAACTAGGCTGTTCCGTCAATACGACAGCCGTAGTGAAGTGACCACGGTACTACGTACAAAAAACATCAAGCATTTCACTTTGGTACCTAATCACTATGGCACGCAGACGTGTGGGGGAGGCGGAGGTCATCTTGGTACCAACCAATCGAGGTAAGAGGTCTTTGCTCTAACGTCATACTAGACGCATTCCCGAAACCAAATGACCACAGGACTGCCATATGCAATACAGTTCAAGTTAACTGTATTATCAAGTGTTGTTTACTACCGTAATATGTGTAACATTCGCCAGTAAACCAGACACCACTGTGGCCTAGTTGAACATTTTGTTACATGACGTCACAGACACCAAACTCTTTACCGCAGCATTCCTAGAAACTCGTCATGACTATACCAGATTAAAGCTTACTGCACAGAACTAATGTAAAAACCAGGCGGTCTCTTGTGGCAGGTTCTGGTGAAGAAGAGAGTGAGCCCTTAGGCTCTGTAACAGCCTTGACCATCTGAGCAACTATCAGTTTTTAACACAGGGTTGTGTTCCGTGCACAGCGAGAGAGAGAGAACGTGTGTGTGTGTGTGTGTGTGTGAGAGAGAGTGAGAGAGAGAGAGAGAGAGACAGACAGACAGCGAGACTGGTATGCTAAGCCGAACTCCTAATTGCTCCTGCCAGTTGTCTAAAGACGATCCAAAGGCGGGGCAACGCCTGACCAGCTGAGCGACCATCACCTCTTTGCTTTGGTCGACTCCCAGAGGATTCCCTGTTTCCAAGGAACAGCTCTCCAGTACCATCCCTTCCGTCAGCGCCTTCTACCGTATTTGAACAAGCAATGTAGCCAATTAGCACAGGTGCGCCGTAAAAACGCACGTGTACCTTATCACATCGGTCTACGTGAGTCGCGCGTATCTACCGTCCACAAGTGTCGCTCGAAACGCAGAAACATGAGGTCCATCGATACAGGGTAATACACGTGCCCTCGGCACTGCACGGTTAACTTGGAAGGACGGAAACCTATCTATAGGAAAATTTTCTCTAGTCCACAGAACATAAAACTATTAACTTTCCGGAACTTAGTCTTCTTTAAAGGTCAAAAGAGTTCCTCTGCCTCTTTATGACACCCGAAGGTCCATTACCGTGTTCACAACAGCCTGCCAATGGTTCTCCTCATAGGCCAGACAAATCCAGTCCATACCCTTCTATCTGATTTCTCTAAGATACGTTCTAATATGGCACCATCTACGCCTTGGTCACCCAAGCGGTTTCCCTTGTTCCGTCATACTTTCCCACCGAAACCATCTGCCCATTTGTACTTGCTACCATGCGTGCCACATGCCCTGCCCATTGCATATTCCTTGGCTTGGTCACCCTAAAAACCTTTCGCGATGAGTACAAACAACGGAGATCATCACACCATTTTCCCCAGACTTCCGTTACTGACCCTCTAACATTCCTTTCGACACCCTCATTCTGGACGTAAACACAAATATAAATTATTGTCAACCTGCTTTACGCGGTAACTGTAGTGGGGCGAAGACCTGAAAATAATCTGTCTTTAGGCCTGTGTAATTTTCCCGTTCATACAATTTGATCAAGAATGAACATCTTGTTACGAAACAAAAGTGGGTATTCTCAAAATAACCACAATTAAGTTATGTCTTTACAACGCAGACAGACCGTCTTCTGTGAGGTAGGATCTGAGGTCTAATATGAGATGAATTTCATTCTTCAAAGGGCAAAGAAAATTTCTGGGAAATAAATCTAACATTTCGCTTCCCCTTGTCATATTGTAATTGTTGTTATTACAACCTGAATCACAACTTTTTCCAATGTTTAACAAGTTACAAAGAGAAACCACGGAGTCATGGCCTCCTATAAGCTAATTCTTTTATCACGAATCAACAATATCCAATCTTCCGCGCGTTTCGCTAGGGTATAACAAAGCAAATGTGCTAAGCTCCTACAAGGATGACTGACCACGCGATTCAGAAATTCTGCCATTTCATCATTTTCCCGAAGAATACTAACAGCGACCTTGAGAAACGCCAAAAACATATGTCTACATCAGCAGGACTCCGTTTCCAGAATTGGCCTATACGTGCCGACACGTAACTGTCCTACGAGGTTGGTCACTATTTCGTGACAATATTCACGGGTTCACACAGACTGACCAGAAAGCTTCGAATTTCGTTTTTCAGCCTCAACCACAACCCCTAACAAAATATTACGCAAGAGATGACGTTCTCATAGAGAATACCGTTAGGATCATTATTTTCTGGGATGTGAGGCCGTGTAGTCTGTTTCGGGGCAACATGCCACCTCCATTTTCAGGAAAGAAGAGAAGCCGCTTTGGAGAAAAGGATAAGAAGACTCCGTTCGAGGTACTCGTGGTGGTGATTAATATCATATCCTCCTTTTCCTAAACCTGCACCCTGAAAATGGAGCCATCACGTTACTTCGAAACCAGTGACCTGCGACACATACCAGATGGAAGTAATCTTAACATACTGTGTAGAGCATATTGGGCCTCAACAGTGGTCCAACGGCAGTTACGTACAGGCCAACCATCACCCACAAAATATACCTTTTGGATTCAAGCCTGACATACCATGAGTGTACCTGGGCCAGAAACCTTGGCATGTGGGAATACCAAGTCCCCAGCCGCGGTTGTGAGCCTCTGCCAGCCATCAGGCTGGATCCAGAGTAAGCTTCTCAGCCTGACAATGAAACATCTACAGAGAAACCAGAATTACAGATAAATGACTGTGGGGTTTGCAGCTGGCCTTGACAGTGGACTGAGCTGGGGTAAGCTCACCATCCTTTTCTTGTCACCAGCAACCGATGTACTTCGGTTAACAACACTCTGAGCCGAAGCACAGTCGCGTTTTGTGCACGTTAACATTATGCAGTTACTTCTGTGGTTAGTGCTGTGCATAAATTTGACTTTAGGCCTGTTATACAAGAAACGCCTTAACAAATGACGAACAGTGAAAAGGTCAGGAAGTGACAGAAGCCCCTGTTTTTGACAAAATCTAAAGTACGCTTTCCTTCGACCGCCATCGCGAGTTTTATGAGGCTCTACCTGCGCAGTGTAGAGAAACTGCATTCTCTTGATAAAATACATTGCATGAATGTAGGGAATATCAGAATATCATCGTTGTTCACAGGCAACTCTAACCAGCTTGTCAATTCTGACACCCAGCAGCCAATAGAATCCTACGCAGATTTCTCCTTTTGCAAAAAAGAACTTCGCATATTTTTATGTTACTTCGGCAGTCACTACAAATACACTGCTCTCCCGGTTTTCACATCATAATAGTACGGTACACGGATACAAACAGTTCCAAGGGCCCAGCTGCCTCCATCTTTTACCGTGAAGAAGGAGATTAGAGTTTCTCCAAAACTGTACCCCGTCACGTCCCCGAACACCGTGGTCTCGAAACCCCACCCTTCAGGGAGACGCTGCAAGAATTTTCACTGAACTACTGGTTTATGTTCCACTGCAAATGTGAATATTTTGCTAAAACAACGCATATTTCTTCTTGTCTTAGCTTCTGTTCCCACATTTCTTGATTTTTCTGGCACTACCGGTGTCGGTGGAACCGGAGCCGGACAGGTCAAAGAACGTCCCCACTCACCTCTAACAATCTCGCAGAGTTGTCCCTGTGCTCAAGCACCATGCCACAAAGGTATATTCGGGGACATGACGGTAAATGTCCACGTATTAACCCCGTCAATGAAATCAACGTAAAGTCGCTCGCCCTACCTGCCTCTACACACATACATGCATCCGTGCATATGTACTGTACACCCGCACGTAGCTACTTAAGTAAAAGTTCTTTCTATTTTCACCTGCAAAGAGTCTGAAGAGATTATGTTCTGTGTATAAAAACCGGAGGGTCTCAAAGACAAAAGGCAAAAAAATATTTCTTCTTAACATACTGATGAAGCGCCTATGCGGCATTCTACAGCGGTGTTTCCCAAATTTTCTCCCGTATAGAAACCCTTGCAATAATTTTTCATATCCCAAGGAAACTTTACCTATGAAAAATTTCGCATAGAAAATAAAGGGTAGTTGGTAGTGCACGGAGAGTACTCCCATATTGCCAAATAAGGGAAAATTCCTACAGTATTTCGGGAACTATTTGGAATTTTTCGCGGTATTAATAATTATGGATTTATTCCAAGATTTCTGCGGAATGCTGGTTGGTAGGAAAAAACACAAACGCACACGCACGCGCGCGCGCGCGCGCGCGCACACACACACACACACACACACACACACATATATTTATTTACGCTGTTCTGATGTTTGCCATCAAACTCTTCTGCAACACTCTGTATATTATTCGTACTTCTGTACTTCCAGAACGTATATGTGGTAATAAACCGAAAACATTACTTTCATAATGTAATTAGTCAAATCCAAACCGAAAGTATGCAATGTGCGCTCCTGGAAGGGAACCAAAACTCGCCCGGTGGAGTTGAGATGCAAATATCTAAAATAGCAAGAAGCCACACGTACATACAACTTTGAAGCATGTTTGGGGCAATGCACGGCTGAATTCGGACCACAACCCGCAAAGCAGTACCCAATGTGATATCGTTCTTGACCAGTAAGGGTGAGAGAGAGGTTCTATTTGTGAAAAAAATCAGTAACATCATCAGAAGCTGTTGTCAAAAGGAGAACTGAAACGTGTCAACAAACGCTGCTGCCCGCACCTCGACGTCTAAGATTTGTTCTCAGTGACGGGCAAGTAGTGATTTCAAAATGAAGACAATAAATAAAAGGTGTGAACAGCAACTTCTCGGAGTTCGTACCGCAGGTGGAGGAGGAGGGGGTGGTCAGCCGCCCATAGGAGATCAGAACGAAAACACTAAAGACATCTCAGAGAGAGTCCGTTGTTCTTTCTTCTTGGAGTTCTTGACCCTTGAAGATAGACCCGATAGGTTGCCCCAAAACGTCGGTTAAGAATTACAAAATGCGTAATATCCCAGAAGAGCGAATATTTCAGACTGTTAAGTCGTCTATTCAGGATTCGAATTACTAAAGAGGGAGGTCAAATTCGTCTGGGAAAATTCAGTCTTTGAAATTCAAAGATTATACACTATAATACCACCAGAGATGACGTAAAAATTGCTTTCTCCCCACAGAGTGTATAGCTAGGTTCCTTATTATTTTCACAATAAACATTTACTGTTTTTTACAAAGGAGACGAAGAATGTTCTCTGTGATGTTGGAACTGGACTTTCTAGGCATGAATTCCAATAATTTTATTCTGTAAATGGTTAAGCTGAGCATCGTGAAGACGGCGAGTTTCCGGCAGCTTACAGGGGTCGGGGGGGATTCAGGGAAAAAACAGCAATTAAGCTGTAATGTAAAACAGAAGTGGGCTCACCGAAATCTGCCGTGCGCTCATCACGAACAGGACAGCGGTGCTTTTTCATGTACCGGAGTGCTGATAAGTCCTTAGCCCGACCAGGAAGGAAACAAGTTCAAAAGCATGTCAGGGACGCGCGCGATTTCAACATCGAGACGCGAGCTGTCATCGAGTTGTTTTTCCTGCAAGGCAAGGCGCCGAAGGAAATTCGAGCTAAAGACTTATCAGCACCACTGTAACGTTCCACACGTGAATATTCTTCCATAATATCGACACCGTTAGAGGAAATGGCAGATTTCAAGCGACATGCTTTGTAAACTAATTTCGTGGGCCACAACTTTACCCAGGACAAGCAGTCAATGAAATTAACAATATTTATATTTACTACGTATTAACTTTCAAGTAAACATTTACTTTGGATGTCACTTTCTACTAACCAACAATTAATGCACACTTTTTGTAAGCTTATCGCTTCTTAACTCCGACGCGTTTCGACGTTCGTCCACGCCATCTTCAGGCAGCTCTTGACTGTTTTTGCAACACATCCAAATGACAAGTGCATCATAGTCTTTTTCACAGAATTCACACTTTTTAGTACCAGTTGGGGTTTCTACATTGGTGTAAATTATAATGTTTAAGTGATTAAAATGGTTAAAAATTTTAAGAAAGTCTTCACACTTAAAAACAACGTCTTCAATTTCCTTAAACATATCATTTTTATATTATTTTCGAAGCACTGCAGTTGTGGTGAAGTTAAAAAATTTTAGAGTTAAAACACTTAAAAATTTCTGAAGAATGCAGAATGTCCGGCGAATTTGGAATGTGGGGTTTCGGCGTCTTTTTAGAAACTACCTATAATTTCTTGAAATGTTTGTACATCCCAGTGGGTGCAGTCGAAGTTTTACGGCATTCTGTTTGCGTAGGTACGTCAGGTGAAGAACAGAATAGTAAATGGATTCGAACCCTTTAGGTTCCAAGGCACGTCAGCCTTTTGGACAGGTCCTCCGTGCCCCATAATCTGATGTCCAAGTCACTTGAGCCCTGTTCCTTTACTAAGGTTCCAGAATTCCCCCAGACTTAAGACTTCTAAAATCCTCTGGGTCCAAGAAAAAGGAAGCCGATGCATGTCAGGTACCAAAAAGTGTGAATTATGTGTAAAAACTGTGATCTCAGAATCTATGTGTTGAAGTCATTTGTTTGCAAGAAAAAAGTCACGAACTCTCTGAAGATGGCGTAGACCAACGCCGGAACATGTAGCAGTTAAAAGTGACCAGTTTAGAAACAAATGCGTTAATTGTTTGTTAATTAAAAGTGGCGTGAAATAGAATGAAAGATGTTGGAAAAGTCAAAATTCACTTAGGGTACTCTGCATCACACGCCCTCCCCAGAGAAATGTAAGTTCATCAGACTCAGCGTGTCTCATCCCTCGGGCCAAAATCAAGTCCATACAAAACAGCTGCAAAATGTATTTAAATACTTGAATAAACAGTAAACGTACCAGGCTGTTACTTCCCCACACCACGTGCACCTTTACAGCCAATTACAGAACCCGTCGTTACAAAAAAAAAACGCGACGTAACAGTTCTAGCATCGACTGTGGCGTGCACCAGTGATCAGGAATATATACCAGTGGCCAGGCTTCCACAAGCTCACTATACCACTGACTATACGCAAGAAGCTCCTACATGTACGCACACAGCGGCAGTCTGCAAGAGCGTTCCGTCAAAAGATAGCGTATCTCACCTCCTTGAGAGGCGATACTTGATTGGCGCCTACACAAAAAGGCCTTCCCACATCTTGCGATATATCAGGCAGAGTTCCAATAGGACATACATAACCGCCCTACGCGCTTTACCCGCTATAGGCTGTTCGCGTCTCTTCACGAATGAAATGATGGCGGATCACCGGCCGCACCGCACTGAATACAATGTATGTGAATAAAGACAGACCAACTTGATGTCACTTGCTTTATTATTTCATTATTTAATGCTCAACATGTTTTGGATGTTAATACATCCATCCTCAGGAGCTTGCGACTTATTTGTTAAGTTATTTCATGGGTTGTATTGCTCTGGTTCGATGTGTGTTGGTGTTACGTTAGCAATACAACCCATGAAATAACTTAACAAATAAGTCGCAAGCTCCTGAGGATGGATGTATTAACATCCAAAACATGTTGAGTATTAAATAATGAAATAATAAAGCAAGTGACATCAAGTTGTTCTCTCTTTATTCAACTATCAAGATGATGCACGGTCCAATAAACATAAGATTCACAACGTATGTGGTCCAGGCTCTTTCTCAAACGAACATCTTTTTCACAACCCAACTTGTAAAATTGAACGATTATGCCGATCCTGCGTTTGAATGTTGTCACTGTGTCTAAGTGGCGTGTGTCTCAACTTTTCGGAGAAGTCTGCTGCCTCCATCTTCAGTGTCAAAGTGAAGAGAATGATAATGCAATCGGGATGTATCTATATACAGTATGAATGTGCGTACGTACAGTACGTACGTACAGTACGTACGTACGTATGTATGTATGTATGCATGTGTGTATGTATGTATGTATGAGGTGCCCCTCGGATATACGCTACGAAGACATAAAGGCGGGGAAAAGGTACAGCTCTACTAATTCTTAAACCTCAGTGTTACTTGATAGTGCGCGGTCAACATCACACCCTGGCCGATTTACCCCCGTGAAAAAGAAAACGATATGAACTGAATAGGAGGCTGAGTGAGCCCCAGACCCGGGGCGGAGGATCCGGACAAGACAAACATCTCTTGCCCCTTCTGGAAATCGAAACTCGGATTGTCCAGCCCTTAGCCTAGTCACTACAGCGACCATGCTATCCCAGCTGCTTCTATATATGTAAAGACTCCATACTTATTGATTCACGGGCTCTATACACGGTTGAAACATGATATACTATAACGTCATTTCAATTTAGTTTAATATAATTTTCTGCTTTCACGCTTTTTATCATTTACATTTCATACCTTATACAGTCACATACTGAGTGTTTTAACGCGTTATTACTATATTTATATTCATCAGCGAGGCACACAACAACAAGATTTTTACGTAAATATAAACAAGACAATTTGATTCAAAAAGTGACACAAGGTGGACTGGATATTCAAATGCGTTATATTCACCACATATGGAACTACGAAACATCTGGAACTGACTTCGTAACTGCTAATATTTGCCGAAACATGTTGTCACTGTTCATATCAGATACTAAAGATAACTTAATATTGTACTCCATAGCTGTGGATATTGGATTTTTTTTTATTTCTCATTTGTACAGTACAACACACACACACACATATTAGGATATATCTTAACGTGACGTGTTCCAAAATTCGGCTGAAAGACCATCTTAAACAGTTGGTACAAACACTGGAAATAAACCGTTTCGTGTCCCACACGATAAAGAACGGAATCTCTTGAGACGGCTAAATAATACGGTGCATAAGTCCTTTCAACGCATGTGTCAACAACCTTCTCTTCCTTGAACACCGACTCACACAGAACATCTTCGTTTGGAATGCCTGTACACTGCAGCCGCTGCCAAAATCGTCATCAGCCTGCCTACGGAAAGATTTCGAAACAGTTTACTGCGCTTTCGAAACAACATTTTTCTTGCCCGATGGAAAGCCGTGCCAAATCCTTCCCGCAAAAACGTTCCTCAAACCAGAACGCGCCCTGCTCTGTCAAGTTCAAAGATGCATGAGGTGGTCAACTTATTCTATACAGCACAGCAATGACGTTCAGCAGTGTGTGCTTAAATTTTTAAAATGGTGCACTTTTTCCACACAACTTACTTATGGATTTCATACGATTCTCAGAATAAAACTTTTTAATTTCCCTCATATAAATGATTAGTCCTTGGTAAGTGAATTTCGGCGTGTTCTCCCGTACGTATGAGCTGGGTTGAGACACATCACATAGACAAGTGTTTCCCAAACTGTCCTTTCCGAATCCAAAGCGATCTGCCACCAGTTTCCAGGCGATCCGTGGATACATTTCTGTATTGGATACTGTTAATTTGTATCGTTGCATCGTGCATTTTGAAATGTACGTAGTTCACTCACCAAAAAATGCACTATTTATTAAGTTGGTTAGAAATTTTAAAGTTACATTAAAATACACAGCAATATCGCTCCTACATGTTTCGGTCTCTAATGACCATCATCAGAGACCGAAACATGTAGGAGCGATATTACTGTGTATTTTAACGTAAATTTAAAACTTCTAACCAACTTAATAAATAGTGCATTTGTTGGTGAGTGAACTACGTGGATACTTTGAAGTTTACTTACTTTCCAATTAAAGGAATAATGTTATGTTAAATGTAATCCAGGAACTTCTTTGAATGGCGATGTGTTTATTTCGTATAACCATTAGAATATCTAATTAAGAAAATTCCTGTACCCACGAAACCTCCGACAATCAGCAATGACGGTTAAATCATGCAATGCATTGTTACGTATGCTAGTGTTATGTATCAGTGTCCATCTAAAATCAGTTCTGAGATACAAATTTTAATTTTGGCTACCTATCATCCAGACACACTACATATACGACAGCAAGGATGTGAGGATCCGTTGCTATTTTTCGAAGCCAAAAGGGGTAGGCGAGCAAAAACGTTTGGGAAGCACATCACTTAGAAGAACTTCAGATTTCGAAGAGTAATCTGTAAATTTGGTGGAATAGATTTGACAGAGCGTACGGCCCCGTGACGCGCTGTTGTGAACATGGCAATGCACCGTTGGGCCCCGAAACGTCATCACGTTTTATTAATAGTTTGAGTGGAGGTGGGGCCGCTTCACGTGTGACTGCAAAGTGATTGGAAAACGGATTGTGTCTGGGCAATTTCTTCTCTTCAAAACGAGGCTGTCAATCTTTGTGAATGTCTACTGGGTACTGAAAGCGGATGGCGGTGAGAAGTGGAGAGCCGGAACTTCGTGCTAATTCAGATACAGGGAAAGTGAGCATGCGAAGGTAGCATCTGTTTTCACTCTCAAACCCCTTTGAACCGGAAAAGACACCAAAGTACTTTTTACCCGATGCTCCCTGATTTCCAAAAGAACACTGCATTTATAAGGTTCCCAAGTTTCGCCCGTTTGCCCTTCTGAAAAGAGCAACATGTAGATGAAGAGTATGGGGCACTGTTGGAATGACAGACACAAAGGAAAACCTACGTATTCACAGAAAAACCTGTCCCAGTGTCACCTTGTCCACCACAAATCTCATATGAACTATCCTCGGACAGTACCCGGCCCTCCCCGGTCAAAGGCCGGCGACTAACCACCTAAGCCTGGGCCTGAACTATGTCACGGCTCTTTAAATGCGATAAATAGCCTGAATTTTGCGGTACCTAACTCTACAAATTGCACATGAAACCCTAAATAACCATTTGTTATTCTGTAATGATCCTCCTACGTGTTTCGGCCTGTACAGTCCATCCTCAAAGAGGTCATTTACAAAGAAATACAACTGTAACAAATGTCACACATAAACATGTATGGACTTAAAATACGAGTACAATGTTATCAATTAAAACATACATCAAATGCATAAAATGTAGATCAAGTACAGGTGTTTATGCGTTGCTTTACAATTTTATGTGTAGTCGCAGACGGTCACCTAAGTCACTGCTGTCATGTTCATTCTAAGGGATTGACAGATCTCCCACAGTTGTCTGTCGATGTCTACACAACACTGGACAACTGCCTAATGCGCCGGTGTCTGTGCTAGTACGCGGTTTGTTGTTACGTCTGTGACAACATTTGTTCTAACTGTATTCCTTTGTAAATTACCTCCCTGAGGATGGCCTGCAGAGGCCGAAACATGTAGCAGGCCATCACAAATAACAAATGGTTATTTATGGTTACATGTGCAATTAGTTGCATTAACTACAGGTATGAGCTGCATAACGACGTTTCGGTCCATCACGGACCGCATATACGACGGTGGTCCCATAAGATTATAATATTATATTACAATACTTACCATTGTGTTACAATTGCCTACAGTATTCAGTACAGTAACATGCTGTACAGGTTTGTAGCCTAGGAGCAATAGGCTATACTGTATAGCCAAGGTGTGCAGTAGGCTATACTATCTAGGTTTGTGTAAGTACACTCTACGACGTTCGCACAACGACGAAATCGTCTAACGATGCATTTCTCAGAACGTATCCCTGTCGTTAAGCGACGCATATCTGTACTGTACAGTCAACCTGTTACACGGAATATGGATAAAGTTAAGCCTGAATTATAGTTATAAAGATTCTCTTCGTACCGCGCAGTAAACACAATAAACGTCATAAAAACCACATTCTGATGCCGTAGAGGGAAATAATCGCTGCTTGTTATGACAACCATACACAAATATATAAACACACTCTGTGGGAAGAATATAGAACTTCAAATCTCACACTCCCCAATTTTGTCATCCAACTGATATCTGACCACTCTGAAGGAATTTTTCTCCATCCTCATGGCACTGTCTGCCCTTAGGACCAAATATTCTCCTCAGTACCCCCTTCTACAAACTCGGTCTACATAAATGTCCATTTTGTCTTGCACAGTTCGCTTCACACAAACAGTTCAAGTACCAGATCTTGTGTTGACACTCAGCAACATGCTTGTTTTTGTTCACGGTAAAGCGTTGGTAGCCCCGAATGCGGCCCCCAAGCTGGAGGGCCACCTCTTTTCCTCAACTGCTAGATCAGTACATTCACAACTACCCTCCATGTTTCGAGGAACTACTGCAACCGCCTCTGCCAACCTGCGGACGCACCTTGCCGTCATGACAAGCTACTGGCATAATTCATCCACGCGCATTTCTGTTTACTAAACTTGTTTTTTTGCATGTGGGTATTATTAAATTTTTGTAACGATCACACAAGTGCGCTCTCTTCATTCAATTATTACGTAACGACATTTCGTGACCAGCATTCGTGAAGTGCATATATTCAAATCGTGACTAACCAATTTGGCGAGAAATACTAACTTCGCACATAATTCACGACCTATTTTCCAAATACGTCCCTCCTAATTTTTGAGATCACACTGATCTACGTATTTATTATCTATTTATTGAATTTCATGTGCCTAATTGCAGTTACATGGCTAATAAATCCGAAGACATATCACGTAGTGCAGAATACAGTCCAACACAGCTGTTTTCATTATAAAAAGAATAAACCTTGTTTTCATAAAAGTTATACGTTTCGAAATCATCAGAGCAACATAAAATCCGTACAAATATACAGGGTAAAATACTGTGGAAGGTGAGAGTAACGGTCGACATAAAAAAAGGTCATATGAACACGTGTCCATTTCTGAATGGTTGCCGAGATACAGCTGATTTGAATCTGCAAATACCAAAACATCGTATATGTTAATAAAGAAAGCTAAATTAGTTACTGTTAGTTTGATTTTGATTTTTGTCTAATACTTAAACGACACGCTTTACATTCTCCGGACCGTGTGCATCGTGATACACATACGTGAGAAAGACCAACAAGATGGACATTTTTCTTAATAATTTAGTTCACTCAGATTATCCTCGACATGTTTCAAACAAATAATTGCTCATTATCAGGAGGAGGTCTGTGCACTGTCAGCAACTAGACTCCTCTTAAGATGCATGGTGAAACACTGTATGCTGCTTGTACAGACTTCCTCCTGATGATAAACAATTACTTGTTCGAAACACGTCGAAGATAATCTAAGTGCAAAAAAATATTAAGAAAAGTGTGCATCTTGATGGTCTTTCTCACGTATGTATACTTCAGTGACAGTTAACAAGAATCGTTCGAATATCCCACCGTCAATCTCAATGCATTTTGCAACTCGTATGCGAAGACCGCGACTGATCGTCTGAGTTGAACTTCACTTTCCTTTATGGGGGTAGCAGCATCCAAAATGCGAGCGAGCAGTTCGCCTCGTGTATCTACCTTTCTTTTGTACGCTTCGATCTTCGTCCAACTCCACAAACAAAAATTTAAAGGAGTCAGGACTGGAAATTCAAACACCTCTCTTGGTTACCATTCAGAATTAAGACACATGTTCACACTTTTTTTTACAATGACCGACAATATCACCTCCCAAAATACTGACCTTTCCCCCTGAATCACCCTGTATAAAAACGATGACCTAATCAGGTCGAAACATGTAGCACTTTTATACACAAATCTGGTTGTTTTTATAACAACACAGTTGTGCCGGACTGCAGTCTCTGGTATATTTACAGTTTATGCACAAAAGTGAGATGTCTGCCACTAAGACCAGAGACAGAACACTGCAGAAGCTAACTATCTTTCCCCTTCCATTTCGCCAAACGTTTAACGCAATACAAACGTGTCACGTGGCGTTTCACATATGAACGCGATGCATAATCAATGAAGTAATGTATTAAGTCGGAAATCCTTACAAAGTTACGCTGAATACATTCTGGTATGTGTAGTGTGCGCTATTCTCTAAACCGGAGCTGCCGCGAAAGCATCCTTAAGCGTATTCCAATACGTCGGCCAGACTTTACTGGCAAAGCGACCGACTTTATGGTCTGCGTATCCGCTCTCAAAAATAAAATCTTTGTTTTATGTAAATGCCCATGTGCAGCCCGGCCCTTTCCACCCGTTAATTGTAACAATGCAATACTTGTAATTCCTAATCCAGGTTTAATGATCTTGATTAAGTCTGTCAGTACATTTACAAACAGTACCAATTTGGTCGGCCAGTGGCTGCGCGGTCTAAGGCGTAGGTCTGCGGCCGCTCGCCTGCTGAGATTGTGGGTTCGAATCCCACCGGGGATATGAATGTGTCTGTTGTGAGTGTTGTGTGTTGTCAGGTAGACGTCTCTGCGACGAGCTGATCACTCGTCCACAGGAGTCCTACTGACTGTGGTGCACCGTTTTGTGTGTGATCTAGAAACCTCAAGAATGAGGAGGACCTGGCCCATTGGGGGCTGTTGTCCCAAAACCCTACTACTACTACTACTACGACGACGACGACGACGACGACGACGACGACAATGATGATGATGATATACTAGACTTCAGTTTCGAAACCTGGGTCAATGAATTTATAGTAACGTAAAATCCGCACACTAAACCGATATGCTGACTGAACGCTAAGAGCACTGAATTTTGTCTGAAGGTAATGCCAAAGGCTGTAAACACTCATGCAACATGAACTCTTTTGGCCTTGAATGTGCAGGCCGTCTGATTCTCCAGAACGCTCCTACCCACCTATCGGATAAGCCCTCACAACGTCGTATCGTAGCCCAATACACAGCAATACACGTACAAAGACGTTCGCTAAGAATGAAAAAAAAACAAGTGTAATAGTTTTGATGCTTACACCTCAGACCTCCAAAGGCATGCTCTGCAGTAACGAACAAGCATTACATTCCAAAATGTGACTAAACGCAGGTGTGAACAGTAAATATGTATCGCACAGTAAACAGTAACACCCCTGTATGTGACATCCCGTCCATGTTAAAAATGGGCAAGAGAGGCAGGCAATCAATCACTACTACACTTTGCTGTGTCTTAATATATATTGTGCGAAATGTTATGGCTTCAACCAAATACCATCGTCAGGCACCATAAAAATACTTGGAAAAAAGCACTTGAATACAACACGATGTAACTTTCAGTCAGGGAGACCTGAACCTTACACTATGTGATGTGTTGTACAAGCCGAAATGAAATAATAAGATAAAAAAGAATACATACCGTGCTACATTAGAAACATACAGTACTTCACTTAAGTGAAAGGAAGATTATTTTGTATTTTATAGACCGAAATATGTCGCACATATATACATATATATATATATATATGACACTGCAAGATGATGTGATCGACCGCCCGTCTTCCCGCGTGTCACGCAAAATCACATCACAAGACCGTTCAAAGTACGTATTCACACTGTGTGACAGTAAGAACGCAGATTAGTACCACCAACAGTAAATAAAGGGCGACCGTGCGTGCACACATGTCCGTGGGACGATTCAAATACAGGACGAAGTCAGCAAGTACCAAATAATACGTGTAACACATCACACACCGCCCAACCGATGGTGTCTGTTATGGCCATGAAGGTGGCTCCGTCCTACTGACAATTCGAAACTAATGAACCGCCAGGAAAAACGGGTCATGAAACAAAATACGACACATATCCACTGCATCAAAAGCGCTTGGAATGTAGGCATCTGGGTTTCGAACAGTGAGTCGTGGGAAAAGTCTGCCGACACAATCAGTTCGATGCTACTAGAAACCTACTTTGTTGAAGGCACACACAGATTTCCAGGAATCCAGATCTCTTTGATCTTGTCTCTCTGGTAGGCCTACGACTGGCTGCAGACACGATAGCGGGTTTCTGCTGCTACGTCTGCTGAATGCTAATGCAGAGCGAGTATGTGGCGTGGTCTTCGACAGCGCGCCGGAACGGCAGAGCTGGAGCTGGTGCACTGCTGCTACCGGGCATTTGTGTCCATCGACACCTCATATATCGCTAGTCACGACGACATCCTCAATCCACAGACCTTACTCTTCTCTTGGACAAAGTTTCGCGCTCACTTACTGATCAGCAAGTAAAATTAATTTCAGTATGGACGATGACCAAGGGGCACAAATTCCAGACCAATTAATTTTGTACCGCCTCGCCCAAAAATGCGTTATTTCAGGCTTTCGCCGCGAAGTAGATGAGAACAGCGCTGGTTTGTGTTACTACGCAGCTTGTAATGGTCCATCTTGAAGATGGAACTGACAGGTTGTCCCGAAACGTCGGTAAGAAATTACCACTAAACTTAATTAGTTAGTTACTTACTTACTTACTCCATGGTGCAGAGTCCTTCTTGAGAAGCTAACTGGTTTGCAGCTAGTCAAGAAATTCCCCGCATTTCACGGAACCCGAAGGTTCATTACCGCACTCACAAGC
>Ga0123355_10005442_pt1 | contig 18648 bp, 9 predicted proteins | sample TergutEmb28metaG_3_FD_89872 | JGI IMG/M metagenome (GOLD analysis project Ga0123355, IMG submission 89872) | Embiratermes neotenicus P1 segment gut microbial communities from Petit-Saut dam, French Guiana - Emb289 P1 | ecosystem: Host-associated > Arthropoda: Insects > Digestive system > Gut ... | reverse complement strand
TAGTACATTGCATTATAAAAGTTACCAGACTCAGAACAAGACTTGAAATTTGTGTAGTGTCAGTGTCAAGTTTATGGTCTACTGGGATGTTACACAGTTGGACTCTCTTAACGTGTCATGGAGGCGACTGAATATTTCGGGTCATTATAAACGAGTGTTATTCTAACCAAGGAGTGTAATGCGGTGGTTAGCAATGAGGAATTAATTGGTGCCACAGAATACCTGATGCTATAGATGAGGTTTCTCATAAACCGATGTTGTTATAACTGGGTTTGACTGTAGTTTGGTGGATGGATACCACCTCTCCTCTACCATGAAAATGGGAATAAACATTGGTACTCCTGTACCAAATGATATGGAGACAAATGCAAAAGGCAGTAATGTCAGACCCAGTCAATCTGGGACTTGTTTCATGTTCATGCAAGTGAAATGGAGGACCTTCTCCTTCCTTATTTATTTCACCACGTTACAGACCCGCAGTCCAGTCTAAACTTATTTTTATGTCAATTAATAGACCCAAATATTTATTTTGACCAGAGCTTGATTTTGCAAATTTTGAACCAAAAGTGGTAATTTTATTCTGATTCGTCCCGCTTGTATTTGATGTGAAAGTGGTATGATTTGCAGATGTATTGAGTTATTAATTGAACACATTTATGCCAGGATTTCTGGTACTATATGTGAAGGCTTTTTGCTCTTAATAGGCATAGTAATATAATGTATTTTGATGCAGGTGTTTTCAAATATTTTATATGCTGAAATACATGAAGTGAGATGACCGTTACTTGTTCTTGATCCACAGTGAAACTTGCCTGTAACAGAACCACATGGGACGAGTATTTTTTTGTTGCAGGCAAGTTCTGTTGCGTACAGGTACTGTACTTGAATTTGGGATCCTTGAGACTCCACATACTGGGGACTGTTAAAGTTTTCCACTGAAGACAGGTTTCTGTTGTGCCCAGGTTTTGTTTAAGACAGGTTTTAATGTACTTCTTTTTTCTGTGTCCACCAGCAGATGGTGCAGAACTACCTGAAATTTAATCCCATTGTCTGGATGTTGTTAATATTCAGTTCCAAGTCATGAAAGCTTCACACTTCTTGTTCTCTTGCATTAATCAGGAACATTCTTCACTTGCATGTGGAATACTTATGAAGTAATGAGACTGGTTACACAGTTCTGTGTTGGAAGCATCTTGAGGCTTTGACATAATTTCCTTTTTGAGGTATATATATTTCATTTCTCACCCCACTTCTCAGACATCTAAAATTGGCTATATTTTGACATCTGGTGTAGGGTTGCAGCAGCGATGTGCATGATCTCTGTTGGACCTGAATTCCAGCACTTGTACCCCTGTGTAAATGTTGGAAATGCCCAGAAATCACATGGTGCATTATCTGGTTGTTCTGTGAGGGTTGGTGTCTCCTAACACTGACATCATCACCTGTTCAGTATGTGGCCATAGGTTGTCTTGAAGCAAAAATCACTGTTTCATTAAGAACATAATGTGTTTTTAGCAGAATTTGTTTTCCTGGCAGAGTGCCGTGAAAAGTTTCTTCACTGAAGACTAGCCTTTGTTTGACGTTCATAGGGCCGTGCATTGTAATATTTTTTCTATAGTAAAACCACTAGATGCACCAGTCTGTCAAATTTATTTTATTTTGGAATGACACTCTACCTGTTTCGGACGGTGTTTCTGTCCATCATCAGGAGTTTGAAACTGTACATACAGCAACAGGCATTTGTCAAATGGATACTGCTGTCTGCTTGCTAGCAGGTATGCTAGCAAGCAGGTATGCTAGCAAGCAGTATCTGCTTGACAAATGCCTGTTGCTCTATGTGTAGTCTCGAACTCCTGATGATGGAAGGAAAGACCGTCCAAAACATGTAGAGTGTCATTTCAAAATAAAATAAATTTGATACATTGGTGCATCTAGTTGGTTTTACTATAGAAATAATACTAGCCTTTGTGTTTTCAAGCACTTGATTGCACTTTTGATTCCAAGTTATAATATCTGAGCTGAGATTCATTATATGTTATTATGGGCTGTAAGAAGTTAGGTGTTGCTTCAAATGAGTTGCATTTGAGTGGCAGACATCCATGTTCTTGTTTGTGGTTATTGCTGAGATCATGTTGAACCCACTTTCCACACACATTTGGGACGTGCTTAATTTTGCTGCTACGTTGTGCTGAATCCTTGACAGTGACACATTTAAACATTCAGACAATTCCTATAATGTTAATTTTCTATCCCATACTACCTGTTCATTAAGTTGCTTAACCTTTTGGCGCCGGAATTATTTTTAAAAATTTTAGCACACCCTGTATATAAAATGTGAATAATACAGGAACCAAATACGTTAGAATTATGAAAACTGCATTTTGAAGAGAAAAAAAACGGAGAGTATATACCATGTTTAAAATATTCAGTACCTGTATTTGTTGAATAAATATATAAGATGCAAAGTTTGGAGGTTAGCGGAGCAGTGCGACCACTATAGTCGTCGTTAGGCGTCAAAAGGTTAATACTGTGATGGCCATCCCACTTTGAGCTTCTTATTCCCTTTAAAATGCTTCTGACATCCGAAAACTGTTGGTCTGCCCTTGCCTCTGATCTGTAAGCTACCTGCAACATCTGTAACATCCCTTTACTGCTTTTTCTGAGTTGTATTCAAAACTCTCTTGAACAACTCTGTCGTCAGTATGTGAGGTATTGTTGTCTCCTGCCATTAAGTTTGGGCCTAGTCAATTGTATTGTATGAAATGATGCTCAGTGGTATTACTATGCTCTTGGTGGCAGTGACCCATCACATTTCAGACCAGAGTGTGATGCATTTCAGCTGTCTAGATTACTGTAGACATGCTGCATTGCCTGTCTAATCAATTTTCAAACATGCCTGGTTAAATTTGCAAGTGTAAAGGTGCTTATTTATGATTGTAATTTCTTTCAGATGTCAGCAAGTGTCAGAGAATGGGACTTGGGTAAAGTAGGTCAAATGTCCCCTACTGAGAAAGAACCAAAGCATGAGGAGAAAAACAAAGAACGAGAAAAAAGAGTGCGGAAGGAGAAGATACATCACAGCAGAAGCGCATCTCCTCATGATGCACCTGGTAATGCTGCAACAACTGCGTATTTTAAGAATTCATACTTTTGTCAAATGTTTGATATTTACTGTAATTTTACCATTAGTTTGATATGGGTGTGAAACTTGGTTTCCCACAGTAAGGGCATAGATTGAAATCTAGACTCGAGGTTCTGATGGTGGTGAAGTATTAAGGTCTTCTGGGAAGTGAAGTGGTTATAGTTTAGTAAATCGATATAGATATTATGGCTACATGGCTCTGTTCTGGAAATGGAAGCAACATTGATAGCCATCTGCCAGACTACAGGTAGTGACATCTCAGAATGTAATAGTTTTAATAGATTCAGTTTGTCTGAGAATTGGGTGTTAAAGAGAATATTGCAACTGAAGAGCAAGTAACAGGAGGTTTGAGACTGGATAATGAGGAACTTCCAAATCTGTAGTATTGTCCATGTATTATTAGGGGGTTGAGATGGGTGGAGAGCATGCATAAGACAGATCAGGAATGAGTGCACAGAGTTTTGGTCAGAAAATCTGAAGCAAAGAAACTTTTTGGAAGACTAGGCATATATGGGAAGATTATATCACATTTTCTGTAATACTATACAGACTGTATCTATTAAAAAAGAAACAAAAATTGGGGGTGTTTAACTTATTTGTGGTGAAGTTGGCGTCAGTGTGCATTTTATTTATGATGCACATATGTTGAGGTTGGTAGTCATGCATGGATTGTTTGTTACCAATTAGCAACACCACATCATTGCAACTTTAACAAACTGCCTCTTCCTTGTGTGTATGCATGTGCAGCCACAGTCTTTGTTAATCTATGATGGAAATTTGTAGTCTTCCATGGCTAGTGAGAAACTGAAAACTCAGGAGTCTTAAGAACTGTTGGTAGATACTAAAACTTTGCTTTCTGGAATAAAAGAGGTGCTGAAAATATATTATGTGTGCAGGAAAGTTGTAATATGTGTGTGGTTGTGTAGTTAACAGGACCACACATCTGATTTCTCCTTGTGGTCAAATAAATAGAATATTCATATGAAAGGGGACTTAATAGCAATGAGAAGGTGTCACTTGGATGGGAGTTGTCGGTTGTGTCCTCAGGTTTACTTTACAGACACGTTAAGTGTCAAACATTTACTGCATGTGTGAAACAATACACTTTATAGGTACTGGATAAGAAATAAATACGGTAAAAATGAAACTACAGTCAGCTTCTGTGCATACTGTCAGCCCATAATGAAAATGCCAAATATGTTGCAATTAATTTTTATATCAACATGCAAGATGCAGTGAAATGGTCAGAAACAGTGATAAAAACTAGCACAAGCAAATACTCACAACTGCAGGTGCAATTTTTGAATCCACTGAATATACCTTGACTATTTCCCTGAAGGTGGACACAGTGGATACCAAACCACGTGTCAGATACACCAGCAGAACAAAATTCAACAGAACATCTTACCCGCCAGGTGCACAACTGTTGCTGAGAACCATCCACCCACAGATATGATTCTGTTCACAAACCTTTGGACACAATATGTCAGCCTGTTCAAGTACCTGTGCTTTGTATTTTGCTACTTGAAAGGGGGGGGGGGGATGAGTTAAAGAACCTGGGTCAAAGAGAGTGGGGAAGGAAAGGATACTACTGACTAAGGTGCCAGGTGAAGTTGAGTGTATTAGGGTGGGCACTGCATTGACCTGTGCACCTTGTCCGTGTCCAATCTTTTGTGCAGCCCTTTGATTAAGCATTCAGCAGCCCTGCATTTTGAACAAAATGAATTACCTTGCTGACAGACATGCCAGTTAAGTCGCGTGTTTTCAAGAAACGCTGACCCACATGCGTAAATCTTTATACCACCAGGGCAGCCAACCAGCCACAGTTTAAATACTTGCACTTTCAAACATCAGTGCCTTTTTATGAACGCCATCATTACTTTTGGCTTCTTGCAAGTTGAGTAAATCTCCTGCTGTTTTAGCACAGGGTCTTTTCAGAAAGCCCTTGGCATGCCTTCATCCACAAATGGTCTACCAATACTAGTGATTCTGTTTGTCCAGCCCCTGATCACTCTACTGGTAACCTTTCGTAGGTGCCAGATAGGTTACTAATGACCTTTACTGCAGTGGGACATGGTACAGTTTACACTAAAGGGGTAGAAGGTAAAAAGGTAAAGCAGTCCTGTTACAGGCCTGGAGTGGCCCAGAGGGTTCCAGGAAGTTAAGGTTCCCAGATCAGGATGGAGCACCATCCTGATCCTGTTCGCTAGCTGTTAGCAAAACCTGTTTGACATATACCGTTGCTGTGTGTACAGTGAGAAACTTTTGTTGATGGGCAGAGGAACTGTCTGAAGCATGTAGAGTTTTATTCCAAAAATAAATTTGAGAAATTAGTGCATCTGTTTGGTTTTATTATAAGAATTTATCATTGTGCATCGTCATCTGAATGTCAAATGAGATTTATTCTATAAGAAGTGGCTGGGATTATGTTGCAGACACCAGTAGTAATTCCAATAAAACCTGAATACAGTAACTAGTTTGAAAGATTCAGTGAATTTCCTTGAAAATCATACATTGTGGGGTGAGAATGAGTTTGTGTGGATTTCATGTGGACTGCACCTGTGATTGTGTTGGTGAAATATGTTCTGCAACTTGAGTGTGGCACTTTTAATGGAACTTGGCAATATGCAAATGTGTTTAATAGTATAAAATATGGTGTTAATTTGTACTTTCCAAATAATCAGAAATACAGAGGCTAGGATACCATATTTTATTATATCTGTGGGAAACTGTGAAGGCATGGTAGGCAAAACACTGTCCATTGTGATAAAGGTGACTGAAAATATGGCACTGTCATCAGAGACGGATAGAAGTGAAGTTAATGAAATATCACTGTATCTTTTGCTGGTTTAAGTGCTGTTGGTCTCAGTGCAGACTTTTGGCAATTAGCAGTTCTAGGTTAAGTTTCCAAAGTTAATCCTATCAGTCATGAGCTTTCCACATAATAGCTTGTGTTGGATGCTTGGAACCACATTGTATAACTAGGGTAGAGGTTCTGGACTGTAATACTTCCCGAATTAAGGGTGCCTGTCGTGTATGTTTAATGCTGCCATCTTCTACTCCAACAGCTCTGCCGTGTAATGACAGAATAACAATAGAATGGATTTCTTCAGGCTTTTACGTATATGTAGATGGGTTGCATAATATTTGTATCACACATTATTTGGTGAATTCCATTGATTACTGTAGTGATTTTGTGGACCAGGTAGCTCAGTCGGTATAGCAACTGGCTACTGGCTGGACAGTCTGGGATTGAATCTTGGTGGGGATGAGATTTTATGCCCGTCCAGGCCAGCCCTGTGGCCCACCCAGCCTCCTGTAAAATGGGTACCGGGTCTTTCCTGGGCGTAAAGTTTGGCCGTGGCATGCTGCTGACCACTCACCCCCTTCTAGTGCCGCGGTTATGGAAGAGTAGAGCTATACCTTTACCCACCCTCTGGGCCACATCGGGCCTGTAACGGGATCACTTTACCTGTACTGTAGTGATTTAATACTGATATCACTGTATATTGCAGTTATGAATTTAGAATGATTTTTTTTTATCTTCTGCAGCTCGAAAACAAAAAAAGAAGGAAGAAGAAGCTCCCGCAAAACTCTTGGATGATTTGTTCAGAAAGACTAAATCCACTCCCTGCATATACTGGCTGCCTCTCACTGCTGAACAGGTATGCAGAAGATGTTCACATGCAAAGTTGTTATTGTTAGAAATGTTCACAAGTTACATAATAATAGCCTAACATTTCTGGCATGATTACAGTCTTTTTTGTAAGGGCATTGAGACATCTATCCATCGTTTCTGAAGGAACTGTGGAGATAATGCAGGAAAATGACAGTTGTGAGACAAGCATGAAATGTTCCTAAAACATGAGGGAAAAAATGTAACATTTTGCACTTAGGCCTATGAAAATGCTAAATGGACAAAAGTTACATTAATAGCTGCATGCAGATAACTTTTTTACCAGAGAAGTATGTAATTGACAACAGTTTAGTTAGAAATCATGTGTTTCAGATGGAACATTATGAATTTCAGGTTCAGATGTTCTGGTCATGACATCTGACAATGCTCTGCAAATAAAAGTATGATCTAACAAGTTTATAAGCAACATAAGCTTGGCAAAACCAATTCATTGTCATGTTCATCTCCCTCTTCCTTTCTTATAATGTAGCTGCCACCTGCATGATCATCATATCAGTCATCAGTGCTGGAAATGCCACATGTGGCAGGCTCATTTTCCTAAAGACGCATAAGAACAGGAGTCGGCATCTTTCTAAGCTTCTAGCCTGATCCAATCCTCATGGATGGCATCATGCATGTGTGTTGGGTGGATAATACAAACATTTTGGCTTCCTTAGAAACAAAATGTCTTGCAGATGATTGGCACATTTGTCCACAAACAGCAGATGTTTATCTTGTGCACTGATGAACTCATGAAACTGGTTGTGGTCAATTATGCTTTTTTATTTGTGTAGTACTGCATGTTATAAAAACAACATAGTTACGGTGATTTTCAAATCACGATCGGAACAAATATCAAATAATGGGCATAACAACACTTGTGGGTCAGGACTGAGGAATTTTGAGTGACTGATGTGGGCAACCAAAGCTTCAAGGAACATTAGATCCTGTAATTGTACATTGTTTATAAGGGCAGTATTTTGGGGTGAGAAGGAGTAAACAGTACTTGTGGAAAAATGCACATACAGGAACGATGGATAGAGGTTTAACTGTGTTTTGGAAGAAACAAAGTGTAATGTTTAACCTTTATTAAACAGCTGAGTTGGTATAAATTTTAGCACGTGGTTTGTGGAATGTGTGAGTCCTGTTTGGACAGCGAAAGATAAATCAGGATCAGCTTATCAGGATCAGCTGTAGCAGCACATGCAGTTATGTTTTCATTAAACATGATTTAAATTCTGTAATTGGGATGGAGAAAGTTTTAAATATTGTGGACTCACAATGTCTTCGTGTGTGTGAAAAACATTTTTGGTTTGTGAAAATAAAGTTTGGACATGTTTGCATTGATTACAAATCCTTTTTGTGTTTTCCCTATTGTTTGTTTATCTTGAAATTCATAAGACTTGTGGAGGAAAGGATATTGAACATAAAGTATGTGCTTCATTTTACTGTTCAACGTTCTTTCAAAACTTTTTGTCCTTATAAATATTTTGTGAGTCATGTCAAAGGCATACACAAGAACACATGCTTGTAGGCCTTGTAGGAAAATGTTAGTTATTTTTGTCATATTTTAAGTGAAACTGGAATGCAGCAGAAAATTTAATACATGACCACCATTATGAGATTTAATTAAAAGCTGATTTTCAGAGGGTGGAGACAGGGAAGTTCTCTGAAACTGTCAATTGAAAAGGTTATAATAGTAAGTTCATTATGCCTCTTGCACTGTTACAGATTGTTGTGAAGGAAGAGATGCGTCGTAGGCATATGGCTGAACATGAGCGTAGAATGGCTGAGATGAGAAAGGCAGAGAGAGAACGTGAACGTGCTAGAGCTCAGCAACGCCAACAGCGCCGAACAGGAGAGAGGGATAAACGAAGACGACGAACTGCTAGTGGCAGTCCTAAGAAGTAATTCGTTGATAGCAAAGATGCTTCACTGGGAAAAATGAAGTGAAGAGTTAGTTTCATGACGCAAGTCCTTGCATTTGGGAATGAAGAGATACATCTGGCCAGCTGTACTGTGGCCGTCTCGCAACTTGATACCATCCCCTTGGCATGTACAGAAATATAACTGCCAAGGAGTCTGTTACGTCATCTCATGCTCGGCTGTTTTTGCAAAATGGTCGGTTCTTATATCATATTTACTTTTGTCTCGTATGACCTGTCTGGTCATTTCCATTTATTTAATTACCTTTTAATAGCTAAGTTTTCAAAATTACTTCAACTACTTTTGGTAGTTATCTAATTTTTTGGAAATTTGATGCAAGTGCAAAGAGTGATAAGTATTTTATTAAGTTTGATTTAATGAATTTAATTTAGATGTCGCGAATTACAGCTACGTATAATTACCTTGAGATTGCACTTAGATTGCTCGTACAGTATGAAATTAGTTAATCTGTTAAGCATAGCTTGGTATAAGATGTTCCTTTCCCATTTAAAAGACCCTCTTTGCATGTTAACTTCCCTACTTGATATCAGTAGTTGCATGATTTCACTTGTTTTGTCTGGGTCTTCTTAAGACCGATCCTTGACCTGCTTCATTCCTTCCCTAATTTTTTTATTGAAGGAGATAAAGCATTTTCTTTACAGGTTCAGCAGAGCAGAAAAATGAGTTTTTCAGTTCTGATGATGACAGATGATTTTTATCTCATCAGGCAGTACAACAGGCAGCGTGGTGCACAGGGCTTGGGGGGATCGAACAAAACAAAACGAAGGGAGATATTAAACATGAGCGGTCTCCGTAACCAAGGATCAACAAATGTGAGAAATTTGAGGATTCTGCACTTAATGAACTTGGGGTACTGACTGTGGACATGATCATGCAGCACCGTCTGGTGGGAAGGTGTTTCAAGGACATTGTCACTGTGTAGTGTGCATCAGAGAGATAAGTAAATGTGTGCTGTTGTCACTCTAGAAGAGATCTGCAGTGTTGCTGAGAGTAACCTGAAGGAGCAGGCATTTGCATAGATATGAAGTAACTTAGTGCATCTAATGAACAGATGGTTTTTGGCATTTTGTGCTTATGCTCATCTTGTGCAGATCGTGTTTATTTTCAAGTACAAGCTGTCTTTTTGGTTATCGCATTTCAGTTTTCAGAACTCTATGTTTCAAATGAATCATAGCAGAAATGTGTTACTCTTTATACAGTTCAGTTTTTATTCCTACAACTGTAGTTTCACACAGGAAATAAAACACCATTGAACCTCAAAGGGTAGTGAACAGCACGTGGAATTGCTGGTTTATTGTCGCAAGATGCAGAAACCTTTGTACCCCTTCATACTTTCAGTTTTCAGTGCTGCCTGTTTGTTAGCAAATGTATATAGTCAAGATAAGTCCATCTCGTTACCATGTGTCACGCTGTTCCATGGAGGTGAATGGTCAGATTTAAACTCAAGAAGCCATCTTTATCATGTCTGCCCTTGTGAAATAATCGTGCATTACCTATTCTGTAGGAAGCTGGGTGGGAACCATGATTCATTTTGAATGGTTGAAGAGGGAAAATGGCTTATCTGCCACCTCAAACCATGCAAAGCAAGTTAGACCTTGTGGGATTCATAACACAGTACTTCAGCATTTACTGTGGCCATTTTTTAAATTGATTAGTGAAGTGTTTAACAGGTCCATAGGCATAACTTGGTTAATAACATCAGGGGGGCAAAGTAGACAGACCATGGGCATTATGACGCAGTCAATTTTTGAAAGATGGGGAAGGTTTGTTTGAACCAGTCCTTAACGTACAACAACCTTCTGGAAACAGCACCGAGAATTTACAGTGCCTGTCTTCCTTTGTAAACAAATGACTCATGTTGTGTTCTGCATCCCGTAAAATGCAGGTTTGTCATTTTTGTGTCTTAACACCACCAAAATAATCTTGCAGAAAGTATTCTATTTTCTTATTTACCCTCTTCCTCTCAGTAGCTGAAATGTATTTGAAGGGCATTTGCACACCTCAAATCATGGCTATGACCAGGTCAGTAGTGCTTAACTGTTTCCCCACTCACTAGAAAAAGGGGATAGATTTATTGCCTTACTTGGCTTACTAAACTATCTAAGTAACATATATATAAGAATATCATTTTGAAAATATTTCATTTTTAAATTTGGGACCTCAAAGTTATTAGAGATAACCAATGTGACTTCAAGATAGGACATTTCACAACTCATACATTGCTAAAGAAACACAGAGTGTATTACACTGCTTCAGTATTTGCAGAGTTACTGTGGCACTATTGTTGTACACCCTGTCGAACAAAAATCCATTGGCCTGATATTTCGTATGTCTCGCTCAGGCAGTGACATGCGGTACAGTTGCCATCATAATTCGATTCGTTTTACTTTCCCCATATTTGTGTATTTGTGGAGTTTTCTCTGTCTTCCATTCATTACAATCAATCACGCCACTTATATATTAACCGAAGACAACAATACATTTGCTTAATTTGAAATTGAAACATTAATTAAACTTAATTAACTTTCCCAGGCCTGAGGCTAGCTAGCTAGCTTTGCTGCTAGGGTTGGATGAATTGACCGGACCATTCCATTCTTACTGTCAGCAGGCGTAGCCCAGGCAGTTGAACGTGTGCTAGCAGGAACCTTCGGAACCAAACTATGTTGGTTTGAGTCCCACTATCGGAAAATTTTTTAATGTAGCCCAGTCAGTTAAACGCATGCTAAGAGTAGCCTTCGGAAACAAACTATGTTGGTTCGAGTCCAACTATCGCCATATTCCTTTATGTAGCCCAGGCAGTAGAACGCGTGCTAGCCGTAGCCTTCGGAAACAAACTATGTTGGTTCGAGTCCCACTATTGGCATATTTCTTTATGTAGCCCAGGAAGTTGAATGCGTGCTAGCCCAGTTTGCTATCCAAAAATTTAAACATTAAGATATGCACAACTATAATTTTGCCTGTTGCTTTGTATGTGCATGAAACTTGGTCGCTGACATTGAGGGAGGGATGTAGGCTGAGGGTGTTTGAGAATAGGGTGTTGAGGAGAATATTTGGACCTAAGAGGAATGAGGTAACAGAAGAGTGGAGAAAACAACACGTAATTAGGAGCTTAATGATCAGTACTGCTCACCAAATATTGTTTGGGTGATGAAATCGATAAGAATGAGATGGGCGGGGCATGTAGCACGTATGGTGGAGAGGAGAGGTGTATACATGGTTTTGGTGGGGAAACCTGAGGGAAAGAGACCACTTGGAAGACCCAGACATAGATGGGAGGATAATATTAAGATGGATCTTCAGGAAGTGGGATGTGGGGGCATGAACTGATTCGAGCTGGCTCAGGATAGGGACAGGTGGCGGGCACTTGTGAAAGCGGTAATGAACCTTCGGGTTCCATAAAATGCTGGGAGTTTCTTAACTAGCTGAGTACCGTTTAGCTTCTCAAGAAGGATTCTGCTCCATGGAGTAAGTAAGTAAGTAAGTAAGTACTAGATGTAGGTGACACTATCCATTTCAAATTTAAATCTTTGTAATCCAATAATTTATTCCATTGTTAAGTAAACTATGGCATATACACAATCTGGCTATTACTTGTTAAATTCTTTGTAATGACAGTGCAAGCATTCTGCAGCCTTCTTAATGTCCGTGACATGACATTCAAGGTGCACCAACAGTGGTTGTTACAAGCAAGGTGTGGGAGCACAGACCTTGAATCCTGTTATGTCTGCACAACTGCTGGTTCAACCATATGTACTTGCAACAGAGGGTATTGCTTCCTTCAGAACTTGTATCACATCTTCATACAGACTCCTCACCTTTAGTATGCTGCGCACAAAAGCGTGTTATGGATATCCCTGAGAGTACGTGTAAATCTTATGCATATTGGACTGTGCAACATTGTGATAGTTGAAGAATAAGAGACCAACTTCATATCACTATTTATTAAGTTTTATTTCACGTCTTCAATGCCCAACATGTTTTGGACATTAATACATCCATCATCAGGAGCCTGCGACTTTTCTATTTATATATTAATGTCCGAAACATGTTGAGCATAGAAGAAGTGAAATAAAACTTACACAGTGACATCAAGTTGGTCTCTTATTCTTCAACTATCACTGAGAGTGTATGTGTAAAAATGGTGATGAAGCATTGAATAGACACACTATGAGTAAAGTGAGAACAGAGAAACATGTGTATGAATCAAAATGGTAGGGTAGTTGGGCAAAGTGTTTGAAAAGATCATTCACTTGTACATGACCAAAGTTTGTAGTGAATTTTTAGTAACTTTCAGGCCTAACAGTTCTGTACAAAGCTGTGTTCAGTAATTAATAATTCTTAATATTGGATAAAAGAGAAGAGTTTTCATGTGTTTACCAAATGGCAACTTCAACCATCTAAACTTCATGTAACGTGCTGTGATAAACATAAGTATTGATAAAACAGTAGTGATGCCACCAGCTATGGGTTTCCTTGTGAGTATACCTTCTACTGGGCAAGTCAAATGCTACCTTCATGTTTGCTAGGTTAGATTATATGTGTTGGAGTACTTAATGTTTATTGTCTTAGGTTCTGATGTATCATGCAAAGGGAGAAGTGTGAGGATATGAGTACATGATGCAGTTTCATTCCAGATTTCAGTGTACTTATCTGTGGCATGAAAGTACACTTTCTCCTTATGGGTCACCACTAATGAGACACTAACAAGTTCCTGTAGAAGTTGCACTTAGTAACAATGTGGTCAGTGGTTAGTCACTGGACAGACACACTGCTTGGAATTACCAGCTTCAACATTTCACAAACCACTCATTTCCTCGTTTTCGTATTTTTATATCTCATAAAATGTGTAATGCATTTGTTATGTTAGATGGAGATTCAGAAGGATCTTAACACATGCTGAAAAGACGTTTGGAATGGGTTGCCCACTGTCATGATACATAAACTTTTGAAAGGGCATATGCATGATACTGGTAGGGATAAAGTAAATGGTTGCTGGTTGGATGTTGTGAAAAATTCATACAAATTTTATACTTAGTAAAATTCTAAGCACTAGACAAAACATGTCCCCTTTTTCTATATCTGTGATCAGAGTACTGGCACAGAATTTTGGTAACATACATGACTCTTAAACTTTCATTAGGGTGGCCTCTCAGCAAAGCAAAGTGTATTTTGATTGGTTATATCTACATTATTCATCCTAGACACTTCACATAGCTGATCCTCTTTTTCCCAGCATAACCACAGTGTCTTTAACATGAGGATTATGAATGATGAAGTGAGGAGTGGAAATGCTAAGAGACTTGCCTGCAGATAATCTCTGATAAATGAATGCTGTTACAGCACAACGGCTGTCATTAGCTGTGGCCAGAGACATGTCAGCTCTGTCTCTGTCTGTCTCTCTGGAGATAAAATTAAGCATTTCACTGGGTGTAAGGAGTTCACAGAGTAAAGCATGACCAGCGCAGCAACTGTACTACCCTGTGGCTTGATGGAATGGTTGTAAATTAACCTCTTTTGTTTCAGGTAGCTACATTAATATTTCACAATAACTGTTTGTATATGTTATGTATAGTTAGTTTAATGTTTTCACTTATGAACAATAAAATATAATACAACACAAAATAGAAAGGAACTGTCTTTTCACAAAACACTACCAGAGTGTTTTCACATCTGTGAGTATTTGCATAACTATGAATGCACGGTTGTTACAAGTGTATACCAGAAGATAAGTAATTAGTCTTACAGTTTAGGCAAATTAAATACAGTATATTGTAGTGAAAAAAGTCTCAACGACTGACAAGTGTCTTGTAATATGACAACAGCTAATATAAATAATAAACAAATTTTGTTATACATATATTGCACAAATAACATATTATAGAACATAATACATGAAACTGGAAGGAGAGAGCTGTCTCGTGATTAAGAGAGAAATATCGTAAAGTACATCCGCAACAGAAGGGAGGGTAATGCTGGATAAGTTCTGTGTTGCCTGCACATATGGAACGTGCACCAACATTTGTTCAAGTTTGTATGTGTAACTCCATATACCCTATAAAGAGGACAACAAATAACTTGGCTATAAAGTTTCATCAGTTATCCAAACACTCAGTGCTACATGTTTTTATCACTAGGCCTCATTACATGACGATCATTATAGATTGTATTCTGTAAATATATCTGTATTGGCCTCCTGAGTGAGTGTACTTTCCTAGTGTTGTACACGTTCTTAGTGCTTTAGTATCCATATTACATCTGACAACACTGATAAATCATCATCGTCGTCATAATGATGATGATGATGATCATCATCATGACAGTTGGCCTCTTAACACACTATGAGTATCTAGAAACTCTTCTTAAGAATCCCTCTTTATGTAGATATTTTGTAGTTTCGTAGCTCAATCTTGCATGACACTGAAGTCTAGTAGGACGCCCAAACATTAAAATGTTCTGTATGACAAAATAAATCATGATGGTCTGCACTGTGCACTGTACTCAGTTCCTGTATCTCATCATCCAGAAGTCCTGAAAAGCTAAAGACCATTAGAACAGAATGTGGACATTTTTCTTCATGTTTCAATACTGTACCACTACTCCTGTAAAGAATGACACGAATTTACGTGATGATGACAGCTCAGAGTATATTTCCTAGATTAGCACTGTTTGGCTGTTGGTGTAGTGATTGTTTTAGTAGATGTGTGGTTTGTTTTATGTTTATCGCTATTTCTTTACAGTTTTCAATAGTTGTCCAAAGCTTGTAACAAATCTTTTGGGAAAGGAGTAGTTTTGTTTATCCAAAAATCTTCAGGAAGCTCATGATTTGGGACATATTCTGATGCAGAATGTAACCATATTTTTTTAATGCCAAAAATAAAAGATCCCTCTTCTGGTTGGGTTATCATGCTCTGAGTTAAACCAAACTGATCAGAATACTGAGATTCAGCTGTTGAATCTTGAAGTATACTTAGTGACTGAAAATTTTCTGTTTGTTTTGCATTTGTACCGATGACTGATGACTTTGATAAATTTTGCCCTGTTTGACTCCTGTTGCTGGACATCACTGTAATTTTTGAATCAGCTTTATTTTTGGTTTTACTGTTAACTGAACTTTGAGCCTTTTCTGTACCTGTTTTATTATTCTGTTTGGAGACAATAATTTCAGCAGGATTTTCTGTGGGCCTTGAACTTTCCACCTGTTTCCCATTTTGATCATCATGTCCTTCATTTGTACTGCTCATTTTCAGTGGGTTTTCTGACAGCAAAGAGCACGTTTCATCAAGTGGCTCTATGCTGGACTGAACTTTCTGTATCACATTTTCCCCAGATGATCCTCTTGAATTCGTAACTTGTTTCTGTCTTGTGCCTGTCAGGTGAGGTAAGTCACATGTACGTTTTTTCAGACTACTTGAACAATTTGGAATGCTGAATATGTCATTTGTACTTTTATTCATAAATGTTCTACTTTGAATGTGTTGTTGAGTATTTAATTCTGAATGCACATTTAAATGTATTTCACTGTGCTGTGGATCAGCAGTGCTCTTGGCATTAGACTGCTTCTGAATCTTGTGGTTTGAAGACCCATGGGTAAGCTTAGTATAAATTGGAATGTGTGAAAGGTTTTGAGTCTGTGTTGATGATGGTGCTTGAAGGTTTGAATGGTTGGAGAAGTACGTTGACTGTGTGTCAGTCTGACTTTCCAATACATGACTGACTTCCATCAAGTGTTCAGCATGTACTGCAGACTGTAATGGTGGATCTTGTGCTAAAGGTGCAAAATGAACCTGCTTTACAGCAATGCCAAACTTCTTAGTGTTACTTTGTTTCGTCTTATCTAATGAACTTGCCAACACTTTGCGAGTTCTTCCACAATGCAGACTGCCATTTGTATGTTTGCAACAAGTGTCACTGTCTGTTGGTACATCATAATATGCTGAATTATTAATATTGCACATTTCTTGTGATTTGGTCATTGAACTTTCTCCAACAGTTTTGCCATCTGCTATTGTCATTTCTTGTATCATTTGAAGAGCTATGGAGGAGTCTTGTGAGTGCATTATTTCAGAATCATCACTATGCTGGCTGAAAATCTCATTGCTGGTGTCAGTTTCTGTGCCCAAATCTTCTGTACAGCAGCAACAGCCATTATCCCCCAAGTTCCTGTTGAAATAAAGTTCTGGATTAAATGTAAGACAAGTTATGACCTGATATTCTGTTTTGGGTGTGAAAGCTGATAGATGCATAAGTGCTAAGGCTGTTGGCATTGGGACCTGAAGCAAGCAGTGACTATGCCAGGGGTGTAGAGAGAATGCTTGTGTGTGACACTGACATATTTTTGTGTTTTGTTAATATTGTAAGAAGATTTTAAGAATGGAAACTGTGAAGGAGATGCAGTATTTATACCTTCATTGTAAGGTCACTTAATTTGCACATATCGCTCATTTGCGACAACAGTGTTACAACTGAAATTGTGTGATTTTTCAGGACAGACTTTAAAGGTTTTGAAGTGCTATAATTTTCTATGAGTGCAATGACGACACAACTGCTCTCCAGCAGTGAGTTTTGCAAACTGCGTTACGACACTATACCTGTTAAAAGTGCATCTGCAAACGTTTCTTTCAATACCAATAATTAAAAAATGCCCAATTTTGAATTGTGACACTCTTGTTGCAAATGAGTGATATGTTTATATGTTTTGTGTTAATCCTGTACTGTACTGACAGTTAAGTTTTTATATTAAATAGGTTTGCAAATCACCCCAAAAGCTTTAGAAACATTAGAAGTGCAATATAATGAATATAGATATGCAGCTAATGAAAGAATGGGCACAATTTCAATATACATGCACACATTTTTCTCTCTTATGTGAGATCTGAGGTTTTCACAGCAGTGTTGAAGATCCTTGTCTTGTGGAATCAGGAGTGGCATATCCTTAAACCTTTCTTACCAAAAGTTTCTATTGAATCTTTCAACAACACAGGCCAGCAGCAGGGGCATGCTTAGTCTTCATGGTGTCGGGAGTGAGAATTTGGTTTGATAAAGCAGAGGGTTTGCAAGACAGGTGGCCAATGAGACCCACAGGTAAGGGAATGGAGGCAAAGCCACTTCAGGTCAACAAGAATTGTGAGACAGGAAGTGCAAGAAAACAGGGATACAGAACAGAAATTTTTGGGATGACGGAAATGAGAACTCAGCAAAATTGTGTTCCAGTCTGGTAAAGGTGTGTTTGCACAGTCACAAAAAGTGACTGTTAACTTTGTCATGTCTGTCTGTCCATCTGCTCGTCTACACATATCAACTCAGCTCCCAATGGATGGTTTTTTGCAAAATTTAATATTGGCGTCATTTTATTGAAGCCTGTTGATCTGGACTGACATTTGCAAAATTTAGTATTGGAAATTTATTATTAAAATCTGTCAATAAAATCCAGATTTGGTTGAAATTGGCCAAAATATTGGGCACTTTTTATGAAGAACTAAGCATATTAGCATTACTGACAGTGACTTGAAATCAAAGTAGAATTTATCTCTTGAAACCAAACAGTATTGGGCTGTTAGGAAGTTTGAGCAGGATAAAGTATTTATATTGTTGACAGTGAAATATGTAGCTCAGCAACAAAGCAAAGAGAGAGCACTGAGTACCCATGACAGCAAATTGAATAATATTTGTCTCTCACTTCACTGCAAATGTTTGACTGGTTAGGCAAATGTGCCGCAGTGTTATGTTATATGTACATTGCATATCATGCTCTAAATTGCTTGTTTTGGGGCAGACTGGCCTAGGCTAACAACCAGTGTAATATATTGTGAGATGAGTTTTTTTTTGGATGGGGGGGGGGGGGGGGGTGCGGTTTTTTTTTTTTTTTTTTTTTTTTTTTTTTCAG
>Ga0123355_10005441_pt1 | contig 18648 bp, 19 predicted proteins | sample TergutEmb28metaG_3_FD_89872 | JGI IMG/M metagenome (GOLD analysis project Ga0123355, IMG submission 89872) | Embiratermes neotenicus P1 segment gut microbial communities from Petit-Saut dam, French Guiana - Emb289 P1 | ecosystem: Host-associated > Arthropoda: Insects > Digestive system > Gut ... | reverse complement strand
AGTACGTGGAACCGCAAGAAGACCGCACTTTTCTCTGGCCATTATCTCCGTAACCGTTCAACTTTGGATATAGGTGTTTTGGGTTATATCGGTACACTTTAACATAAGGAACACTCTCCCGAAATCTGGCACATTCCTCCTGGGACACCCTGTATAAGAACCTCCGTCCCCTAACCAGGAATGGATCTCGATTGTCCGGTGATCAAGTCCGTCCAGATTAAGCAGTCTTCCTGGATTTGTATTATGAATTTATGAATTTGAATAAAAACTAAATCAGCATTCACGTGAGTGCAAGCCACCATGAGAAGCAATAAAAGGTAAAGTCTTCCCTGTGCATGTCACGAAGGCATATAGGGGGAGTTCATTCTTAACCTCAGCACTACACGGAAGTTAGTGGGAACTTCACGCTTTACCCCTGGGATTGATCCCGGTACGGACTAAATAGGAGACTGGGTGTGCTCCAGAGACGTTTTGGACGTTTTGAAGGAGAGAAAAATCCCCTATCCCTACTGGGATTCGAAACCCGGACCGTTCTGCCCACGCTGAAAAGAGTAATTCACACAAACGCCGAATCAGTGACATGGAACAGCCAGCAAGCTCCTAAGAAACAATCGGATGTCACCACCAGGCATTACCCTCTCTTGTGACGTATCACGACGGCGTTATTCCAGCGTCAGTCGTTCTCACAGCCGACGGTTTCGTGTTACTGATGGGCGTGACAAAAGTGCGAATGGGCTACGAAGATGAGCTGGCTGGCAGTGGTTTGAATGGCTTACTGTTTATTGTGTTGTCATGAACACATTTCGCCCCTTGTCTGCAGTAGTCAAGCATAAAATCGAAACTGGGGGGTAGACAGACTGCAAGAATGCTGGAAGTAGATAGATAGACTGTCTAGAATCCTAGGCTGCTTGTATACCATGTAGCCACTTCTCCCCCAAGTTTTCTGGGTTTGTAAATTGTAGATTAGAGAACTGAACGTAGGCTGTTGTTTGAGAATAGGGTGCTGAGGAGAATATTTGGGTCTACGAGGGATGGGGTAACAGGGGAGTGGAGAAAACTACATAACGAGGAGCTTAATGATCTGCACTCCTCACCAAATATCCTTCGGGTGATAACATCGATAAGAATGAGATGGGCGGGACATGTAGCCCGTATGGGGGAGAGAGGTGTATACAGGGTTTTGGTGGGGAAACCTGAGGGGAAGAGATCACTTTGGAGACCCAGGCGTAGATGGGAGGATAATATTAAGATGGATATTCGGGAAGTGGGGGCATGGACTGGATCGAGCTGGCTCAGGATAGGGACAGGTGACGGGCTGTTGTGAATGCGGTAATGAACCTTCGGGTTCCATGAAATGCGGGGAATTTCTTGACTAGCTGAAAACCGGTAAGCTTCTCAAGAAGGACTCTGCTGCATGGAGTGAGTAAGTAAGATTAGATAGCTGATAGGGATTTTAGACAGGGCATCGGTCCGTCGCAAGATCAGTACCTGCAGTGGACGACACAACTTTGTGTTCTCTCTGGTAAACACGCCCGTAATTATCGGTGTTCGGGGTGGACACAGTGCGATCAAGATAGTGGGAACTGTTGAAGATACCACGTGGCTGCAGACTCGTGTACAGACGAACCCTGCACTCGCGGTGCCAGCCACTGTCTCTTAGATCTTTCGGCAACTCCCCTCCCATACTTTACAGACCACTGTTGTGAATTAAACAAAATACATACAACTGATGGAGCGCAAGGTGGCGCAATTGGTTGAGGCACCGCGGTACAAGTCGGAAGGTCGCGTGCAGTGGCAGCTGCGTTGTACAGGCCGGTTGAAATGTGATGGCACACGCTCAGAAACCAGATTTCGTCTTTCGGCGAAACAGACAAGTCCATTTAAGTCGGCGGGGGCGTCAGTTCAGTGGACTACTGGCAGCCGAGGTGTGCGCATCAGCGGTAGTAATGCTGGATAAACCATGTTCCGAGGTAGTGTGAAGGGTACTGGCTACCCACTCCATCCGCCAGTTTCCCCTTCACTTCCCTTCCCTTGCGTCACCGTGTGCCATTACATTTCAACTGGAGTCTACCATGCGGACAGACAGACATGACAAAGCTAATAGTTTTCTCAATTATGCGAAAGCACCTAACAACTAAAGCAGATACACCGGTACTTACAAAGGTTTCTACCTTCTAGGACAAAAGTACGACGCCGTGTAGATTGGTATAGGCAGGGTGTTTCATGAGGAATTTGCCATAATTCGGGAAAACTTTCCTTAGTTTAATATACATATACCAGGGTGCTTGTTAAGTCCTTAGCCCGACCAGGAAGGAAACAAGCTCGGAAGCATGTCAGGAACGCGCGTGATTTCAACAACCTCGAGACGCGAGCTGGCATCAAGTTTTTTTTTTGCAAGGCAAGGAAATTCACGCCATTCTGACAGTAACATTAGCTTGTTTCCTTCCTGGTCGGGCTGAGGACTTATCAGCACCCCTGTATATAACCACACATACATGTACTCTCATTTCAAATTTGACGGAGATGACACGAGAAAAATGTGGCCTTCTTGCGGTCCTACGTACTGTAACTGTTTAAAATGTTTTATCCGTACACTGCGCAGGTCCATCCTTGAGCCGGCAGCCAAGCCAAGCCATAGGCTGGACAGTTCATGCTATGTAAAGTAGCTGGAAACCTATGAACGATTCTCATTAAATTTTTCTAGCCTAATTAACCCTTTAAACGAGTTAAATCCCATCTGCCCTTTGCTAGCATTATTCGGAGCTCACCATATTCTCCACGTTAACAGGTAAATGTCTTTATGTCACTCAAACATACCAGGTGTTAAAACTGCAGAAACTACAAAAACTTCCTCCTTAATAAGTATTTGGTAATCATTAATCTATAACAGTTATTGCAATTCAAGCCAACAAGAAAGCACAGTCGTATCAGTGTTCCCGTCCACCTCTCGTGCCGCAGTAAAGCTAACGCAGCCAGCACAGTAACAAGCTGTCCTGACTTACTGGTACGTACATTGTAACCATTGTTCCACATTTTACAGTATTTTATAACATTTCTCATTTTCATTTTAACAGTGTCTGTATTCATGCTGAAACACATAATTGCAAATAACCAATTTTATACATTTTACAACATTAAAAAATTTTAAAATAATTTAACATTATGTATGTATAATTTTCAGTGCAGTGTTCAGTGTTCTATCCAATACATGTATATTCCATCTTGAAGAATTTTTGGCCATTCTACATAAAAGATACCAGAAACCAGAATTGTGGTGCTCCCTGATGATGGGCAGGTGAGGCGCGGAAAATGTATATGTGGGATTTAGTGGTTAATGTGGTGTTATAACACTGATACAACTGTGTCTGTTTGAATTGTACGAGGGTGTGCTGATAAGTCCTTAGCCCGACCAGGAAGGAAACAAGCTACAGCGACCAAACTCGGGATTTATTCAACGTACTTCCCATGTAGCTCAATACACTTCTTAGCCCGTTGCTCTAACTTTTGTTGCAAGCCACTCAAAAAAAAATTCAGAAGGTAGTCCGTCAAACCAGGTTTCCAAGGCAGCAATGACCTCTGCATCGGAAAAAAATGGCGACCTTTCAATCGTTTTTTCAGTCCAGGGAATAGGTGGTAGTCCAATGGGGCCAGATCCAGAGAATAGGGTGGGTAATCAAGAAATTGGAAGCCCAGGTAGGCCATTTTCTTCTGGGTTGCAAGTGTCTGGTGAACCAGGGCACTGTTGTGCAAGAACAAGACCCCCTTGATGACCTTCCCACGGCATTTTTCCTTCAAAATGTCCTTCAATTGCACCAGCAGAGATGAGTAATACTCCGCATTAATAGTTTGGCGCTTTGGAAGATATCAATAAGGAGGTTGCCATACTGATCCCAAAAAATCGAGGTGAGAATTTTCCAGCAGATTTTTGCATTCACAATTTTTTGGGGTTGGGTGAGCCGCTATGCCGCCACTCCATTGATTGGAAACGTTTCTCAGACAATTGGCAATGTTGACGTTTTTGATCCGGGTTCAGGCATTTCAGGGCCCACTTCGCGGAGAGCTTCTGCATGTCCAAATCTTCATAAATGATGGACCCAGCCCATTCACGTGAGATGCCCAGTTGCTCAGCTATTGATTTAGCCAAAATCCAGCAGTCTTCCAAGATTAGCTCGTGAATTTGTTCAGTAATCTCCAGGGTGGTCACTGTTTTGGGTCGTTCAGGACGACGTGCATCACAGGTGGAAAAATCACCATGTTTAAACTGGGCCACCCAGTTTTGACAGTGGCATACAATGGTGCATATTCCCCTAATGTTTCTGTCAGAATGGCGTGAATTTCCTTCAGTGCCTTGCCTTCCAGGAAAAAAAGCTTGAAGACAGTTCGCATCTCCATGTTGTTGAAATCGCACGCGTCACCTGACATGCTTCCTTTCAGCCTCTGTAACAAGAAAAGGCTTGCAATTCGGCACACGAACAGAACCCTCTTTCCGATACTTTCGATTCCGTCCTACGACATTGCGAAGTAGGTTGGGCTAAGGACTTATTAGCACCCCTCGTAATAATTGAATTATAATGCATGGAGCATAAAATGCAAAATCCTGTAATAGTCCTTGTGCATACCCAGCACAATCTCCACACCCTCACCCTCACCAAGGAAATAACCTGAAAAATCGAAGTGTCATCACTCAGCTTTTCTTCTAACTATAGCAGAACCCCAATTTATTATATGCCTAAGAGAATAAGCTTTTATAGCTGAAATCAAAAAAAATCTTGAAAGTGGATCGTGTCAAAATGAAACAGAAAATTACCACTGTGGTCATTAAACACCTACAGCTAGTGGCGTTTTCCTCTGATCTACTTTATATGCATACTTTTGTAGTTATGTTTTGTTATGGGACACAAAAGAAAGAAACCTGAAAAATGAACTAAACACAGACTTTCACTGCATGACATGCTGAGTCAGTTCTTCTGTCAACGGGTCTGGAAAAGGAGTAACATGCATTTGTCAACGAAACATGGCTCTATTTTGAACACTACAGAGTAAACAGTAAACACAAAATGAGTGCCATATATACACACATAGGTACCAGGAATGTTACTTTTTAAAACTGAACAGTGATGTCTGCTTTGTTGGTAGGGTATGATGAATGAAGAGCAACTCTCTCTCCAGATCTTTAGGTCTGCTCAAACCGGCAGCGTCAATCTCGTAGGGGCAGGAGTACTTGCTGATAATTTCTAAACTTGGATACTGCTTCATCAAAGGGAGGAACTGGAAGCTCCTTGTCTGCCCATCATCACTGCCACTACCTTCTTCACCATTCCACATTTCAGTGACACACAGATTGTGGCCCAACGTGGTTTCACCTGAATTCACAAAATCTGGGACGAGATCTTTGCTATTCTGGATTGTTGTGCAGCATGGATTGGTAGCTGATTACCAGTGTTTTGGAACGAAGTATTGCTCCCATCTTCATGGGTAAAGCAGTCCCAGATCCTTGAAGATGGTCTGATATGTTTTCCTGAAACACTGGTAACCAACTACCATCCCACACCATGCAAAATTACAGCAGGGCAAAGATTTCAACTGCACCACAGTAGAAGCCTGAAATCTTGAAAATCTGAGAAATTTTCACTGCGATAGAAATTGACTTCCTCGTCTTCATCTGCAACCTCCTTCTTATACCTTTCAATGTCTTCATGAATCTTCAAAACCGATACTACATGGTGGCAATACCAAACAATTCTGACATCACTTCCTTTCCATTACCCATAATCATGGTGTTATTTATGCAAACCAAATCCCAAAGCTGTAAACAAGAACCATAAACTGGGGCTCAAAAATGGTGTAGGGACTGAATTTTCACATCTTAAACATGGGAAAAACCTAAGATCAAGAAGCACTGAATTGAGAAAAATTACGTATTGACAATATGGGGTCTTGGCCAGGACCAAAAGAAATTAACTAAACCTTTTGGCGCCAGAATTATTTTTTTAAATTTTAGCACACCCTGTATATAAAATTTGAATAAAACAGGAACCAAATGTGTTAGAATTATGAAAGAAACAGAATTTTGAAGAGAAAAAAACGGAGAGTATATACGATGTTTAAAATATCCAGTACCTATATTTGTTGAATAAATATATAAAATGCAACGTTTAGAGATTAGCGGTGCAGTACGACCACTATAGTGGTCGTTAGGCGTCAAATGCATGAAAATCATGAATCAAGAAACCTTAAAGCAAACTCCTATGGTAGCAACACTACATTAAGGCACCTAAAACATTACGCAACTAAGCAACATGACATGGAAATGGGCTGCAACACATGCAGCACATCGAAGCCTACGCCAGCCCCGCATTCAGTGTAATTAAATAAGATGTCTTAATCAAGATAATGTACCTTTATTGGGTATTTCTTTTAATTACAGCTTGCAAGCAAAATGAAGCCAATATATAGTAATCAATATGGGCGTGCCATTGAGTATTGTGGTCGGACAGTCCTTGATATGCATTTCCGACATCAGCGGTGGCAACAGTCCCGAAAAACATATATCGTACATTTTATTATAATAAATTCTCTCATACTATGTCATGACATATTTTATTTTTTACATCACAATTCCTGTGACATTTCATATTTCTTTCTTAATCAATAAAATCTCAGTAAGTATACAACTATGCCTACACTATTAATAAAAACAAGCCAAGTGGTTTATAAAGGAAATGCACTTACAGACACAGCAGCTTTCTTATCTTTGTATATATATATATATTTTTTTCCTTTTAAAATTTTCAGCTGCCTTGAAGAATTATTGGGTGGGGATGTGTTAACCATGTTCCAGTTGCCAGCACTGTCAGTGGTTGTGGGAACATGGCTTGTCCAACTGGCAGTCTGAACACTGGTCCCGGACAAGCCCCAGTTGCTCTCCAACGTCTCTCAAAATAAACTGCTATCTTACACCTAGTGAACAATTCATACAGATTTAACACACAAAACAAGCTAACATGATTACGGATGGGTGGGTACAACACAGGCTACTTGGTGTCGTCCGCGTCACGTCACAATGAGAAGGCAAAGTGGAATGATGGACACCTCGCAAGAAGTTCAAATGGGGAAACAACCATCAAACTGTTCTAATCGAGACATGTAAGACATAGAAAATTCACTTTTTTTGGGGGTGGTGGGGGGTCTTTTTTACAAAAAGCTACACAAATAACCCTCAAAATTTCAGTATTTCAAAAATGCTTATATAAAATGTGTTTGTAATTTTCTCTTCTTCATCGTTTTGCACCAGAATGAACTCAAATTGTAGAGCACTGCCATAGATGGGGGTAGACCACTTCATTTTGTCTCCTTCTCCTCTTTCTGCTTATTTTCTTCTACTTCTTTCTCCACTTCTTTCTCCTCCTTCTCAGACTGCAAACACAACATAACCTCAGTCTCAGCACAACAGCCTTCCACATTTCTCTGCTCAGACAACACACTCACAAACATTTCTCTGCTCAGACAACACACTCACAAACATTTCTCTGCTCAGACAACACACTCACAAACATTTCTCTGCTCAGACAGCACACTCACAAACATTTTTCTGCTCAGACAACACACTCACAAGCATTTCTCTGCTCAGACAACACACTCACAAACATTTCTCTGCTCAGACAACACACTCACAAACACACCTCACCTTTTCTATCTCCTTCTCGATCTCTTTTTCAATCTCCTTGTCACCTTCTTTCTCTTCTTTCTCCTTCTTTTTCTCCTCCTTGTTCTCTTTCTCCTCTGGGGGTGGTTTGGGCAGATGAGCATTGAGATCCAAAGTCTTGCAGATATCTTCCCAGTCAGGGAAACACCTGCAGCAATACACACTGTCAGATTGTTGCCCTTATGCAGCTATTTCATCACATCCAGGTTCAAAATCACACAAACTCCAAAACTGTTAAATACTAACTACGTTCACGCAGCACCATCCCTCTTGAAAAGCTAACAGTTCCTCAGTAAATAAAGAAATTCCCTGCCTTGCACGAAACTTACAGGTGCGCTGCTGTGTTCCCTACTGCCTGCCACTAGCCCTCACGTTCAGCCAGATTAATCCATTGCACACCCTTCCATCCTATTTATGTAAGACACACTTTAACATTATCCTGCCATCTATATCTCTGTTTTCCATATAGCCTCTCCCTTCAGACTTTCACAACAAAAGTCCCATATGCATTTCTCCCATCTCCTTTGCATGCTACTTACCACACCCATCCCATTTCTCATCCTAATATTTGTTAATGGGCATAAATCATTATAAAATTTCCTTCATCTTTGATACAAACATTCATTACAGCACTCTGTTCTCGCCCACGCTCAGCATCTTTCATGTAATTACGTCTATAATCAATGTTTGATTTATTTATGTCTACAGTCTTTGCCACACATAGCAGTGGTCCAGTTCACAAGGCAGGCTAACCAAAACATGAAAAGCATCTAATATTACTTACTGCTACTGAAAAGCACAAGTTCATGAAACAAGCAGAGTTGAGGAACAGATCATTATAGTGAAACCCACAATGACACCCCTCAATGCACTGTACAGAACTTTAACCTTTTGGCGCTGGAATTATTTTTTTTTTAATTTTAGCACACACTGTATATAAAATGTGAATAATACAGGAACCAAATACGTTAGAATTATGAAACAAACTGTATTTTGAAGAGGGGGGGGGGAAAAAAAAAAAGAGTATATACCATGTTTAGAAAATTCAGTACCTGTATTTGTTGAATAAATACATAAAATGCAACGTTTAGAGGTTAGCGGTGCGGTACAACCACTGTAGTCATCTTTAGGTGTCAAAGGGTTAAATCCTAACATACTGCTAGCAGTGCACATTTAACTCTTTGGTACCAGAATTAATTGCCTTGTGCACTCTCAAAACAACCGGTATTCAAACAGCTGTCCATCGCCCTGCATGTTCTGTGGTGAAGACCTAGGACACTGTCTGGTGCTTTCAGCATCACAGTGTGCATGGACTAAAGCTGCTGTTCAATGCTGAGGGGTTACATGTATTGTAAATTTAAAACCCATATGTCCTGGGCAGTCGTTCAAAATTAGGGGCTAAGACAGAAGGCCACTGACTACACAGTTGCAGTCTGTACTCTTGATTTTCTAGAATGGACTGAGTAATAAACTCACTTTAGATTTTAGGTACTGGTATTTCCAGATTCAAGTCTTACATTCTGATAAATGCTAGAGTCAAGCTGTATGTTGATACTAGCAGTCTCTCCTACTAACAGTAACAGAAAATACATACAGGGCTGCTGATAAGTCCTTAGCCCGACCAGGAAGAAACAAGCTCATGTTTCTGTCAGAATGGAGTGAATTTCCTTTGGCGCCTTGCCTTGCGGGAAAAAAAACTTGATGATTGACAGCTCGCATCTCGATGTTGTTGAAATCACACGCGTCCCTGACATTCTTCCGAGCTTGTTTCCTTCTTGGAAGGGCTAAGGACTTATCAGCACCCCCGTATGTATTGCTTAAGTATTTACACCAGAAATAATGTACTTCCACTTTACGAAATGACACATAAACTCCATGAATTCATTAAGTTTTGTAGGAGTTATTTCTGTTTGTTTTGGGGTGTGAGTTTCACATTTACAGCTCTGTGTGTATTGATCTGCACTTGAGCAGAACAGTCACCACAGATCAATACAAATATAACAGTAAAGAAGGAACAAACACACCAGCCCCAAACAAAGACAGAGACAGAAAAAACAAGCCTACAACATTACACCTGAAAACTGGGACGACAGACGATATGCACCAAGAAACAAAGAACAAAAGATCATATCTAATTAGAACTAAAGATTAATAATCTAATTAACTTTTGAGATGGGCTAACTAACAAATTAATAACAACTGCACCCAGAACTGATGACAAATGCTTTAACGTGGTTTAACAATTATTGGTATGTGTGTTCCAGCGCACATTTTATAACGCAAACCCACACTAGTTCATGTTACTGTTACTGTGTCACCCTCAATAAAATTTACTGTAGTGATGAGGCCAAAAGAGTGACACCAAGGAAAAGACACGATTAAAGCCAGTGGAACTAAAACTCAAGAACAGAAGCGAATAATTATCAGTAATTAAAAGGAAGAGCAAGAGTTTTTTTTTTAAAACTTCAATATTGTGCATTGTAAAATCTGAATCCTGGCTGGAGGAAGTAGAACGCACAGTGTGTACATATGTGCAGCACATCAGAATGTCAAGCTGATATTGAGACAGCTGTAATTATCCCTGCTGATCATACATTCTGATACTCATCTCTCCAGCTACCACTAATGCCTGGTCATGAATCTGCTAACCTCTTATGCAAAGCTGCTTCTTTACAACATTCCTGAAGAAAACATTCTTGCAATTGTTATCAGCAAACAGAAGTTACAGACAGATCAACCCTCGAGACAATCATAAAATTCAGTGACAACTTTGCTGACACCACAACATATCAAACTCATGTCAACTCTCAATGTAATAATCCATTATGGCTTCACAGCACGTCTCAATGGACTGAAATCTCCAAACGAATCACATAAATGTGTACTGATATACAGTTTTGTCAAGAATTATTACTTTGTTTTTTAAGGATACCATTGGAATAATGTGGCAGGCAACAAAAATATACTCCCTTTGATATTTACATTCTGTGGCATTTACTCATGACAAATTATGTGATTTAATTAAGGCCACACAAACAAGGTAAGCAAAGTATGTATGACATAACAAGGTAGTAGCCTGCGTAATGTTTATACCTTCTAAGCTTTCCTACGAGCCTGATACCATTTCACTCGCAGATTGCTTTTATGGCAACTTAATGTTACCAGGAACAATAAAATGTACTTAATTACTCATGTAAAATGCCCAACATTTTTGCCCAATTTTGACAAACTCTGGATTTCCTCAACAGATTTTCATGGAAGTGCACAATATCAAATTTCACAGGAATCTGGCCAGTGGAGCAATGCTGATAAATGCAGATGGCCAGATATGATAAACCTAAGAGGCACGTTTCACAACTGTGTGACACCTAAAAATGATAGACCTGCAGTCGTTAGACAGCAGCGCCTCATGAGTTTGCTTAAAGACAATATTAATCCGCCTCCAAAGGAAATAATTTATTTCTCCAGCGCTTCTGAAGTGCATATAACAGTTTTGGAGGGGCATTAGAAAGAGTGGTAACAGACGCCAGTTAAAAATGGACTTATTCAGACTGAATTATGACAACATAACAGTTCGTTAACTGGGCACACTGTAATTTAACTAAGATGGATGTTGTCCTTGTAACATATGAAGAGTACAGCTATGAAAAAAAGTTGTCACTACGCACATTTCAAACATCCAGCCCCATGATTAGAAGACAAAAGCTATGTACCGTTCTGAAGACCAGGAGTGCCTTGTCAGTGTCTAATGAATAGTGTGAGGACTGCCTTGCATGACAGACGGTTAGCTGAATGACATTACTGGCTTTGCTAAACACATGTACTATTCCAGATGGTGGTCAGGATATTTTTGCTGTCTGTACATGAGAAAATGATGTACAAAATACTGTCCATCTGCATGGTCCATCATGATCTTGTTTATGCAGCGTGTCCATACATAATAAATGTTCCACGCACAGAAGTTCGAACAAGACTTGGCACAAAATTTGAAACAGGGCATAAATACACATGATGGGCTGGGTTAGCTCAGTCAGTATAGCGACTCACTACGGGCTGGACGGCCTGGGGATCGAATCCCAGCAGGGGTGAGATATTCTGCACCTGTCCAGACTGGCCCTGGGGCCTACCCAGCCTCCTATACAATGGGTACCGGGTCTTTGCCGGGAGTAAAGCGGCTGGGGTGTGGCGTTGACCACCCACCCTCATCTAGCACTGAGGTTAAAGAAAAGAGTATAGCTATACCTCTACTCCCCCACTGGTTCTTCTTGGCCTGTTAGAGGGTGAACTTTACCTTTACCATACAAACACACACCCGATGTTGCGACATAACACATCTGTTATAAGCTGTGATGACGAAACACCCACTACAGTAGCAGCATAAACAACTAAGTCAACAATGGAAAGTTAACCTTAGCCACTGCCCATCCTATATATATAGAACCCAAGAACAGTGACCATGCAATGACCATCCACATTTCACACATTTAGTCACCAAATACACTTGCCAAATTTTCTGGGAATGCTGCAAAAACCCCCTTCCCCCCCCCCCCCCCAATAAAAATCTGTCCATTTCATAATGCTATCTTTCTTGGTGCATAAAACATTAACACTATAGTGTGCTAGAATTTAAATGACCACCTCTGGTGCCAAAGGTTTAATCAAGTTGCATTTAGTTACACAGCTAAGGACTTGTACATAGTCTTACATTCTCCCATTAATATTCTTGACTTGCGGACGGTGTGAAGTGTCTATTTGTACAGTACAAAGATCTGTAAATCCTGATAATAAAGCTGTCCCAGATCCAAATTTGGAGCACTGTTGGAATATTAAATGCAAAATGAATCCCCCCCCTCTCTCTCTGTCTCTCACATACACACACACACACAAAGAAATGATAAAGATTCACATTTTTAGGAATTTAACGTTAACTGTCAAGTTTACTGACACTTACCAGGTGGGCTTCAAATTAAATGGTACAAGTTGGCTTAAGATTATGCTGGTGATGTTAATATACTGGGTGAAAGCATGCATACTTTGAAGAAAAATACAAAAGCTTTATTACTAGCTAGTAAAGAGACTGGTCTACAAGTAAATGCTTAGAAAACTATGTTCATGCCTCATGAACAGAATGGAGGGAAAAAATCACAATATAAAAATAGGTAATAAATCCTTTGAAAGGGTGGACAAGTTCAAATATTGGGAACAACCCTGAGACAAGGAAATTAAGAGCAGACCAAACTCAGGGAATGCTTGCTATCATTTCGTGCAAGATCTTTTGTCTTGCTGTTAGGGACAAGGTAATAGGGGAGCTCAGAAGTTAGCATAACAAGGACCTTTACAATCTATACTCCTCACCAAATATTATTCAGGTGATAAAATCAAGAAGAATGAGACAGGCGGGGCAATAGACACTACAAAAACTCGGTGACTGATAGAACTGACTAACCCTCAGCTTTGTGACTGTTAGCACCAGTATATTTCCAACAAGTTTTCAAAATAGTATTTTGGTGGGAAAACCTAAGGGAAAGAGACCATTTGGAAGACAATGGCACAAATGGAACAATAATATTAAAACAGATTTTCAATAAGTGGGATGTGGAGGCATGGATTGGGTTGATCTGGTTCAGGATAGGAACAGGTGGTGGGTGCTGGTGAATGCAGTATTGAACCTCTGGGTTATATAAAATGCGGGGAATTTCTTGACTAGTTGAGGACCTGTTAGCCCCTCAGAAAGGACTGCGCCCAATGCAGTTAGTGTAATCACTTTTTCAATGTGCTTTGATTTGGTTTCCAACAAGGGAAAAGTTTCTGCTACTATAATGAAGAAATTTTGGCCATCCATGACACCTATTAAGTCTGCAATTTGCAAGGAAACTTGTAGATATCAGTTTGTGGGCTTTATTGTAATGTGGATTTATTGAAAATATTCATATTTCAGCATGCAGAAAACCTCCAATTTGACAGTGAAGTAATTGTTAACTTCCTTCTCAAAGAGAAACTAAACACCAGCTTGCATTTTGCTCTACAAACAGGCCGCAAATGAAAACTGAAACGTGGGCTTCACCATAGCTCCAGTGCTATGACATCAGCTCCTCACTACAGAGGCCAAGGCCTGGGCAGTCTGTAGAATTTATGGTGGACAAAGTGGCACCAGGACAGGTCTTTCTTACAGCACAATGATTTTCCCCATTTAACTGTCATTCCACCAATGCCCCCAGTTCACAGTCATGCATCAAACACTCAGGCTATATAGTCTCAAATTCCAGCAATGTAGCTAATAAGCCACAAGGGATGGGGGTGAGGTGGGGAGAGTACAGAACACCACAGTTAGGGTTCAAGTGTAAACGAAAATTTTACGATTTTACATAGCCTAATGTGAGTCGCCAAGCATGATGTAAGTCACGTACATCTCCTTCATCCTGTTGACATGTCCCACCAGATTGGGGCAGCTCTCCTGCATGTAGTCCCGTAGAGAGTACTGAACTTCCTTGTCAATGAAGTATATCTGCGCCAGGCTAGCAAATGCCACAACATCCAACTGCAACACACAAGTAAAGCAACAACATGAATAAGTGAGTCTGCAAGGCCAATTCTACATGGACCCATCAGACTGACTCATCATACTTACTGTGGTTGGCTCATCACCAAAGAAGAATGGTTTGTCGGCGAGCATGTCGGACAGAACCTTGAGGTCATTCTGACCAAATTCTATGATTTCCTCTGGCTTGTGCACACCCATTCCTTGTGCCTTCACTTTCTTGGCTCCCTGCAAATGTTACACATGCATGTCAAAAATCCATTTTATGTTCATATTACAAGAATCTATTGAATTTAATCTCTTGCTGGTGGGACTGGACATTTAGATTTTAGCGCACTCATCAAGTAAAATGTGAATACTTCATGAACACAAACACACAAATTTTTACAATACACGACATTTTATGGAGGAAATAATGGAGACAGTGCAGCGTGTCCCACGAAGCTAAGTAAAGTGATTGACTAAATATACAAAATATGGTCTTTGGGCAGGAGCAGTACTTGTGTCCTATGTGTGGGAAGGTCAATGCCACCTGCTGCATTGTCCAACACATTATTCACACCAGCACTGAAGGATCTACTTCATGCGTGAATGACACAAATTTATCACCAATGTTTCATATTCCTACAATGAAAAAGCAGAAAGAGTCCCAACAGCAGTGAGGATGACAGTGCATGCAACGTTCTCTCCTCTCTCCCTCCACTTTTATTACCCTCCAAACCCCTCCGCTCAAATTGCTTGTTGCCAGCGAAGGCTATCATTATCATCATTCATATTAACAGAATGGCTTGATGATTGAAGGGGAATATAGGACAGTATACTAGAAGGGGAAGCTAGCAGTTCACCAGCAATGTGCACAGGGTTGGTACATGAAATTTCTCTCTGTGACCTCCATATCATAAGTTGCTATTTTCAACACCAAGCATCGCCACAAATAAGCTGCCTGATGCCAATGGCTGCCACTGCTAAATCAATTAAGACTTAAACTTTTCCTTTGCTTTTGAACACCACGTGAAGTGCACTTGAATCCAAATTTGGTGTCTGAACACTTAAAAACCTTCGTAACTTGAAGCCATAAATGACATTTCAGAACACTGTTGGCTACCATACCAAAGTTCTTGAACGAATACAGTTTGCCACCACACACCATGTAAAGATGGCAAACATCTGTAGATACCACTCTTACTGGACAATTAATATGCCAAAACATGATAAAACATTTGTAGGCCCTACCCTTATTGGACAGTACATGCCAAAATATGACAAACATCTGTACACAGTACCGTTACTGGGAAATCAAAGCCAAAGTTTAACTACAGTACATCAAAATTAATTTATAAAAAATTTCAATTTAACCAGATTGTGGACTTCTAGGTTGTGATACTGCACTCTTGAAAGTGGATACTGAAGTTTCAGAGAAACATGCTGCCTCCATCTTCATGGCTAACATGTGACAAGGTGCACAAGTGTTGCCAGAAAGGTCCACATGAAAGGATGCATATGTATCATACCACATATTCCCCATGCGCTGTTCCCAATAGTAGCCTGGACCAGGTACAATCTCCACTCACCTCCAATGGACCTTCATTCCAAACCGCCCACATAACCTATCATGTTCATACACTAGTCCCTTCCACCCTGAAGATGGATAAAGCATGTTTCTCAAACATGTTGGTATATCACAGCCTGAACAGTAACAGACTAAAAAACCAGAATACTCACATTTTGCTTCATATTTGCTCAACAAAAAAAAATGTCCACACAAAGTACATTAGAGAGTTCAATGAGATACTTCTGTTTAAAAAAGGCTGACCATTGGGTCTTTTCTCCTAACTACCATAAATCAAACAAACCTGATTTGGGTCATGCTACCAGTGTACACTTTCAGTAGATACGGGAATGAAAAAAGGCAAACATTATCAGTTTATAGATCTCAGTGTCTGCATTGCAGCAAAGTCATGCTTCTGTAGCAAAACTATTGTCACCCACCTTACGGGCAAATGAAAACTTGAAAAAGAAATTGAGTATTCCATTGGGGATCCTGGTGCCCAAGGCATGCTGCAGATTCATTTTATAGCCTTTGATGACATTGTCTGGGTACTTGGTCCGCCACCATGCCACGACCCTGCAGACAGAACATACACGAGTTATAATGCTCACCCAATCTTGCTGGTGATTCTTATAATAAAACCAACTAGATGCACTAATTCTCAAATTTATTTTTGGAATAAAACTTTACATGTTTTGGACAGTTTCTCTGTCCATCATCAGGAGTTTTTCACTGTACACACATCAATGGTATACGTCACACAGGTATGCTGACAGCTTGCGAGCAGGATCAAGACAGATACGTCCTGATCCTGCTTGCAAGCTGCCAGCTGGTTAGTTTTATTATAAGAATTTATAATGATGCACGGTCACCTGAACGTCAAATTCTTGCTGGTGATATTACAATGATCACCATTCAAGCCCACCACATTCTTCATAAACCTGTTTTCCTTAAATATTTGAAATGTGGTTTATGAAAAAATGCTGTCAGTAAGGTGAAGTTCTCCCTACAATATGCCATGAAGGCACAGAGGGAGACCAGAAGCATGGCTCCACTCTCTCCTAATCTTGGCACTAGATGTGGGTGGATGGTCAGTGCAATGCCCCAGCTGTTTTACCCTCAGGAAGAGCCCAGACACTTATTTCAGCAAGCTGGGTGGGCCCCAGAGCCCATCTGGATGGTTGGTGAAGAGAAACTGCTTGCCTCTGCCAGGTATCGAACCCTGGACTGTCCAGCCCGTAGCGAGTCACCATACCAACTACACTATCCTGGCACCTTCAAAGCTGTTAATACTTCAGACTATACAGCAGGGGTGGTCATTTACACAAGCTCTGGAAGCCACGCTTCAGAAGGCAACTTAGAAATGCACCATGAATTAATAAAAACACAGCATCATGTTTCATCTGATGGCTTCTTAAGTCTGCTCAACCACAATGTTAGTTTCAGTTATGAGTCTCAATTCTTTAAAAAATCTTTTAAAACGCCATTCAGTCAGCCTCTTGTGCAGGTACAGTACCTGAATATTGTTTTTTCAAGGTATCTTACACAGGCCACACCTGTGATGTACGTGAGCTGTGTTGGGGCCACCCCTGCTACTTAGCATTTAAAAACTGGATCATAGTTGGTAATGTTCTGAAAGTATGTTGAAGGAAGCAGATGTGGACTAATTTAACTCATTATTCTGGAATGTGCCTGAAAAAACTCAGAAAAACAACAAAAAAAAAAAATAGGATTGGAATGCATTGGCCAAGATCTGAACAAGAGACCTCCCCCTTACTGCTTCAGTGAATTTACTAGGTAACTTCTTACAAAAGACAACACCCCTTTTAGAATAGACGATGAAATCATCAACACAGTTCCTGTCAGAAACCATGCTGCTGAATACTGCCATCATCTACAAAGCCATGTCCAAAAGTTTCTGAACTCGCCACTAGGATTGGGGACAGCAAATGTTACAGCTTTAGATCACTAAGTGCCACAGTACTGCTATCTTCTGACTCAGTCTAGTAAGTTCTGCAGCCGTAACTCCCTGCACTGCTTCTCAGTGGATGCTTTTGTTGTGTGTGATAAATATAATCCATGATTTTATAATGGGTGATTTGGAGGAAAAATGCATTTATGTGAAGTTCTGCTTCAAACATTGGAGAACTGCATCAGAAATGCTCAAAGGAATTTTGGTTACAATGACATGGACAGAACACAGATTTCTGATAGCTTTTATCTCTTCAAACATGTAGAAACTTGGGCTGAAGATTGGTGTGTGCTCAGGTAAAAAACCAGGAGTATGTCTATGATAGTTTTTGAGTTAGACCACTCTTCATCAGAAACGTGTTCAATATGTTCTCCCACAACAAACAGCATTACTGGGAGGTTTTGCGATATCTCAATGAGGACGTCTGCCACAAATATCCGAAATTACAGCAGAATCAGGACTGGCTGATTAACCATGATAATCTGTCAGCACACAATGCTCTGTCACTGCAGAAGTTTCTGGCCACAAAGAACACGGCTGTGGTCCCCGAGTCTCCTCACTCACACCACCTAATGCTGAAGTGATCACGTAAGGATATTTCCAACAATTGTTGAGTCACACACTAAGTTATGGTCAATGCGACAGGGTTAGTGATATTGCATTACCTGTTGCACCAGCCACACTGGAGCACAGGAAGAGGAGCAACAAAATTTTGACAATCACAACAGGCAAATGGATGATTCTAACCCTGAAAGACTTCTTCCATCTTGCAACACCACACCTGGCATAACCCATTCTTCTGTTCTCTTCTTGTTCATAAGGCAAGACTTCTTCTTTTTTTTTTTTTGGGGGCTGGTGTTCTAAATATTTTTTCCTTTTTTTTT
>Ga0123355_10005439_pt1 | contig 18652 bp, 10 predicted proteins | sample TergutEmb28metaG_3_FD_89872 | JGI IMG/M metagenome (GOLD analysis project Ga0123355, IMG submission 89872) | Embiratermes neotenicus P1 segment gut microbial communities from Petit-Saut dam, French Guiana - Emb289 P1 | ecosystem: Host-associated > Arthropoda: Insects > Digestive system > Gut ... | reverse complement strand
TTGCCGCCAGAACGCGGGCATGCCGAAGACCTCCCTGGCCACCAGCCAGGCCCGGGTGATGTCCGGCACCGGCAGCCCGGTCTCCTCGCCGAGCCGGAACAGGAAGGTCGACCCGCCGGTGTCCACCATCTCGTTGATCACCGACGTGGTGATGATCTCCCGGTGCAGCCGGTGCCCGGCGAGCTGCCCGGCGAGCCGCTCGCGCAGCGCCGCGGGGAAGTACCCGGCCAGCGCCGAGCGCAGGGCGGGGTCGTCAGGCAGGTCGGAGGCGAGCACCTCCTGCCCGGCGGCGATCTTCGTGTGCGCGAGCAGAACGGCAAGCTCGGGGGTGGTAAGCCCGGTACCCGCCGATCGCCGGGCGGCGATCTCGGTGTCCCCGGGCACCCCGTCGGCCTCGAGCGAGATCCGGTTCGCCCGGACCAGCTGCCGCAGGTATCGCGCATGCACGTGCAGCAGCCGCGGCGCCTCATACCTGGCGACGGCGAGCTCCATGTTCTGCCCGTCGTTGTGCCGCAGCACGTGCGCCGCGACCTCGTCGGTCACCGCGTGCAGCAGGTCACCACGCTCATCTGGCTTGACCGAGCCGGCCGTGATCCCCGCGGACATCAGGATCTTGATGTTGACCTCATGGTCGGAGGTGTCCACGCCGGCGGAATTGTCGATGAAGTCGGTGTTCACCAGGCCGCCGGCCAGGGCGTACTCGATCCGGCCCGCCTGGGTGAGGCCGAGGTTGCCGCCTTCGGCGACGACTCGAGCCCGCAGCGCGGACCCGTCCACGCGCACCGCGTCGTTGGACCGGTCCCCGGCGTCGGCGTCCGTCTCGTGCGATGCCTTCACGTAGGTGCCGATGCCGCCGTTCAACAGCAGATCGACAGGCGCTCGCAGGATCGCGGAGATCAGCTCGTCCGGGGACAGCGCGGTGACCCGCTCGCCGTCAGCACCGGCGTCGAGGCCGAGCGCCGCCCGCGCCTGCGCGGAGACCGGCACCGATTTGGCCGACCGGGGCCAGACCCCGCCGCCGGCCGAGATCAGTGACGGGTTGTAGTCCGCCCACGAGGAACGCGGCAGGTCGAACATCCGCTGCCGCTCGGCGAAGCTCACGGACGGATCGGGGTCCGGGTCGAGGAACACGTGCCGGTGGTCGAACGCCGCGACCAGCTTCAGGTGCCGGGACAGCAGCATCCCGTTGCCGAACACGTCGCCCGACATGTCGCCGATCCCGACGGCCGTGAAGTCGTCGGTATCCGGATTCAGCCGAAGCGCCGCGAAGTGCCAGCGGACCGACTCCCAGGCGCCACGGGCCGTGATGCCCATCTTCTTGTGGTCGTAGCCCTCCGAGCCGCCCGAGGCGAACGCGTCGCCGAGCCAGTATCCGTACGTGCCCGCGATCTCGTTGGCCACGTCGGAGAACGTCGCGGTGCCCTTGTCCGCCGCCACCACCAGGTACGGGTCGTCGCCGTCGAGCCGGACCACCCCGGTAGGCGGCACCACCCGGTCGCCGACGATGTTGTCGGTCACGTCGAGCATCGCGCCGATGAACGTCCGGTAGCAGGCGAGCACCTCGGCCGCGTACGCGTCCCGGTCGGCGGGATCGGGCAGCTGCTTGCAGACGAACCCGCCCTTCGCGCCGGACGGCACGATGACCGAGTTCTTCACCTCCTGCGCCTTGACCAGGCCGAGCACCTCGGTGCGGAAATCCTCCGGCCGCTCCGACCAGCGCAGGCCGCCGCGCGCCACCGGGCCGAACCGCAGGTGCACCGCCTCGAGTCGCGGCGAGTAGACGAAGATCTCGAACTTCGGCCGCGGTGCGGGCAGTACCGGCACCCGCTCGGATGCCAGCTTGACCACCAGGTAGGAGGCGGTTTCGCCGTCGCCGGTGAGCTGGAAGTAGTTCGTCCGCAGTGTCGCGGAGACCAGCGCCAGGTAAGCGCGGAGGATCCGGTCGTGGTCCAGGGAGACCACCGCGTCAAGCGCGGTGCGCAGCTTCCCGGCAAGCTCCGCGCATCGTTCGTCGGCACCCTCCTGGGTAGCCGGGTCGAACCGGGTTTCGAAAAGCCGAACGAGCAGCCAGGCGATCTCCGGATTGCCCCGGAGCACTCGCTGCAGGTAGTTCTGGCTGAACGAGAATCCCGCCTGCCGCAGGTAGCGGGCGTACGCACGCAGCAGCACGACCTGCCGCCAGCTCAGCCTGGCATCCAGGACCAGGCCGTTAAACTCGTCGTCCTCGGTCTGCTCCCGCCAGATGGCGGAAAGCGCAGCCTCGAACCGGCCGCGGGCGGCGTCGGCTTCCCCCTCCGCGAGCTGGCTGCGCCCGCCTACCCGGCGAAGACCGAAGTCGTAGATCCAGAACGGTCCCGTGGCTCCGCGGAACTCATACGGATGCTCGTCAAGCACCTCGAGACCCATGTGCTGCAGCTGCGGCAGCACGTCCGACAGCGTGATGGGAGTCATCCGGTAGAGCCGCAGTCGCCATGTTGCCCCGGGAGGAGCGATCCCCAGACCCCCCCTGGGCATGGGGGAACTGCCCGTCCCGCCGTCGCCCCCATGCGGGGAGACACGCTCCCCGCCGATGTGAAGCCTCATGTCGAACGGGGCGGACTCCTCCTGCAGCCGCAGCACCACCGCCAGGTCCTCAACCGCCACCGCCGGCGACGCGTCAGCCTTGTAGTTCTCCGGGATGCCGCCGGCGCAGGTTCCCACCGCCGCCAGGGCCCGCTCGGCACCGAGCTGCCGCTCGGCCTCGGCGGCCAGGTCCTCGTCCCAGGAGCGGACGGCGACCGCGATCCGCGCCTGCAGCTCCGCCGGGTCCACGGCGGCAAGCGGCCGGCCGGGCGCCGCGTGCACCACGACATGCAGCCGGGCGAGCGCTGAGTTGGACACCATCGCGCTGTAATCGACGGAGCCGCCGTCGAGGGCGCTGCGCAGGATCTCCTGCGCGCGCAGCCGGACCTGGGTCGTGTACCGATCGCGCGGCAGGTAGACCAGGCAGGACATGTACCTGCCGTAGGCGTCGGGGCGAAGGAACACGCGCACCTGTTTGCGTTCGCCGAGGCCGAGCACCCCGAGCGCGATCGGCGCCAGCTGCGACGCGCTGATCTCGAACAGCTCTTCGCGCGGGAAGCCCTCGAGGATCTCGATGAGCGCCTTCCCGTCGTGACTGTCGGCGGGCAGCCCGGCGGTAGCCAGCATCCGGTCGAGCTTGTGCCGCAGCACCGGGATGGTGGTGATCGACTCCGCGAAGGCGCTCTGCGTGTAAAGCCCTAGGAAGCGGTACTCGCCGGTGACCTCGCCGGTGGTGTAGTCGAAGGTGCGGACAGCCACGTAGTCCAGGTAGTTCGGCCGGTAGACGGTCGATTGCGTGCTGCTCTTGGCGAGCACCAGGAGCCGCGCCCGGCGCTGGTCCACTGGAACGTGGTCACCGAGCTTGCCGCCTGGCGGGGTGATCGCGAACGAGTCGGCACCATCGTGGCGGAGGATGCCAAGGCCGGTACCGGGGACGGGCTTGAGCTCCCGCTGCCCGCCGTCGGTTACCAGGTCGTACCTGCGGTAGCCGAGGAAGATGAAGTGCCCGGCTGCCAGCCAGGCGAGCAGTTCGCCTGCCTCGGCCTCCTCCGGGCCGCCGTCGTCGGCGAGTACCTCGACGATGTCACGGGCGGCGCTCCGCATCCGCCGCTGGTCCTCCATCGCGATCCGCAGGTCGTCAAGGACGCGCCGCAGGTCGGCGGCCAGATCCTGCTGGCCCTCCAGGTGGCCGAGCTCAACGTGGATCCACGACTCGCGCACGGTGCCGTCGCCGCCGGCCCGCTCGTCACCTGTCAGCCGGTCGGTCAGCAGGCTCGCACTGCCCCGGTAGTCGGCAACGCCCCGGTAGTCCGCGCCGTCCTCGATGACGGGCACGATCCCGTGCGCGGCGCCCGTGACGTCGCGCCGGACCGTAAGCATCGGGTGCACGATCAACCGGATGTCGGCGGCGTGCCGGTTGAGCTCCATGGTCACGGAATCAACCAGATACGGCATGTCGTCGGTGACGATGTCGACGACGGTGCCCTGCCCGGTGGTGAGCGAGGCGTCCGCGTCCCGCCCTTGGGTAGCGCGGACCTGTACACAAGCCCGGCCCTGGGGGCGGTTGGCGCCGAGCGCGGCGTGCGCCGCGGCGGTGGCCGCCAGCCGGGCTGGCCCGGCGGTGGCCAGGTCTTCGGGGGAGACGCGGCGGTAGTACGCGGCGAGGAAGTCTGCCGCGTCGCCGACCGCCTGGGTTAGGTTTTCCTGCTGTGCGACACTCTTGCCCGCCTCGGCGAGCAGTTCGTCCCTGATGTCGTCCGGTGCCTTGCTGGCCCCGTCCGCGCGTTCCGGCATTACCTCTCACTCCTTTGTGATGGCTGCCCTACAGAGTAGAACCCGGTACATAGGACCCGAGCACTTCCGGATTGGCGAGCGCGCTCGGATCCGCGGCCTCCGCTACCGGAGACCCCAGCAGAATCTTGCGCACCGGAACTTCGAGCTTTTTTCCCGACAGGGTGCGGGGTACGCCCGGTACCTGGTGGATCTCGTCGGGGACGTGGCGGGGCGAGAGCTGCTGCCGCAGCGCGGCCTTGATCCGGTTCGTCAGGTCGTCGGTGAGCTCCTGGCCGGCCGGCAGCTGAAGGAAGAGCACCAGCCGGCCGTCCTGGCCAAGGCGGCCCGTGTCGACCACCAGGCAGTCGACGACCTCGGAGAACGCTTCGACAACGCGGTAGAACTCGCTGGTGCCCATCCGCACGCCGCCGCGGTTCAGCGTCGCGTCCGACCGGCCGTAGATGACGCACGAGCCGTCGGTGTTGAATTCGATCCAGTCTCCGTGCCGCCAGACGCCGGGGAACTCGGCGAAGTAGCTGTCGTGGTAGCGCTTGCCGTCTTCGTCGTTCCAGAAGAAGACCGGCATCGACGGCATCGGCGCGGTGATCACCAGCTCGCCCACCTCGCCGGTGACCGCGTGACCGTGCGAGTCGAAGGACTCCACCTTCGCGCCGAGCGACCTGCCGGAGATGACCCCGGTACGGACCGGCAGCAGCGGCGCGTGGCCGACGAAACCGGTGCACACGTCGGTGCCGCCAGACATCGAACCGAGCTGCACGTCGCCCTTGACGTGCTCGTATACCCAGTCGAAGCCCTCGGGCGGCAGCGGAGACCCGGTGGAGCCGATGCCCTTGAGCGCGCGCAGGTCATAGCTCTCGACCGGCCGCAGGCCCGCCTTCTGGCCGGCCGTCAGGTAAGGCGCGCCGACGCCGAGGTAGTTGAGCTGCGTCTCAGCCGCCAGCTGCCAGAGGCGGTCTGCTGACGGGTAGGTCGCCGCGCCGTCGTACAGCACGATCGTGGTACCGGCCAGCAGCCCGCCGACCTGGAAGTTCCACATCATCCAGCCGGTCGTGGTGTACCAGCAGAAGCGGTCGCCCGGAGCCAGGTCCAGGTGGAAGGCGAGCGCCTTCAGGTGCTCCAGGACGATGCCACCGTGCCCGTGCACGATCGGCTTGGGCAACCCGGTGGTCCCGGAGGAGTAGACGACCCACAGCGGGTGTTCGAACGGAACCTCCTCGAACGCAAGCTCAGCTGGGGCGGCGTCCCCGCCGAGGTCACCCCAGTGCTGCAGTGACACCGAGCCGGGCAGCTCAGGCGGGCTGGCCTGGGCGGTACCGAGCAGGTCCACCACGACGACGGCCTTGAGCGTCGGCAGCTGGGCGACGATGTCGGCGACCGTCTCGGTTCTCGGATAGTCCTTGCCGTTGTAGGTGTAACCATCGATCGCGAGCAGGACGGCGGGCTCGATCTGCGCCCACCGGTCGACCACGCTGCGGATGCCGAAGTCCGGTGAGCAGGTGGACCAGATCGCGCCGATGGAGGCGGCGGCGAGCAGCCCGACGACCGTCTCGGGGATGTTCGGGAGAAATGCGACCACGCGGTCGCCCTTGCGGACGCCAAGGTCGCGCAGCCCGGCGGCCACCCGGGTCACCTCCGCCCCGAGCTGACCGTAACTGAGGGAGCCAGCCCGGCCGCGTTCGGAATCGAAGACGACGGCCAGCCGGTCGGGGTCCGTGATCGCCGTCCGCAGCGCGTTGCGGGCGTAGTTGAGCGCCGCGCCGGGGAACCAGTGCACCCCGGGCATGGTCCCTTCGGTCAGCACCGGCTCGCCGGGCGGTCGGTAACCGAGGACATCGAAGTACTCCCAGACCGACGCCCAGAACTCCCCCGGCCGGTCGACCGACCACCGCCAGAGCCCCTGATAGGCGGCCGCGGCGCTGTCGGGATCCGCGCCAGGCGCGGCGAGATCGATCCCGTGCCCAGCCAGCCACCGGATGAAGTTGGTGATCCGCGCGAATTCGACCGTCACCTGGTCCGGCGTCCAGCGGGTCGCGCCGTACCCCTGATTCGCGCGGGCTCCGCTGGCCTCGTTGTCAGTCATGGCTCCAGCATCCTTCTCGGCGGCGGGCGCGCGCAACGTCGGGCAGTGTCACGCGAGCGGGATGCTTGTCACACTCCGGTCCTGCGCTTGACACTCCCGGTCCTGCCCTCAAAGGTGATCCGTGATGAGAGCGATGAGGCGGGCTGGGTCTGTGAGGTCGGGAAGCACCGCGTCTGCGCCCGCATCGCGGAGTTCCAGGGCCGAGGCCCGGCCACTGGCAACAGCTACCGACAGCGCGTCGCCGATCTTCGCGGCCTCCACGTCGCGGGGCGAATCCGCGACGTAAACGGTGGCCCGGTCGGCGAAGCTCGATTGGTACTTCTCTTCGGCGCGCAGCCGGGTGGCGCGCAGCAGCGCGCCCTTCGGGTACGGCTCGGAGCCGGCGAAACCGCCGATCTCCAGGTCCAGGTAGCGGTCCAGGCCGAAGGCGACGAGCTTGAGCGCGGCGTTCGGGCGGCTCGCCCCGGTGAGCACCGACTGGACGACGCCGTCCAGGCCGGCGACGGCCGTCAGGGTCGGGACCGCACCCGGCATGAGGAGGCCTTGCGTTGTCAGGTCATGCTTCCGGGCCGCCAGGCAGGCGGCGAACTCCGTGGCAAACGGCTGGAGCAGTCGCTCAGACTCCCCGTCCGCGGCGAGGCTGACGCCGTTGCGGCCGAGGGCGTCGAAGAAGATCTCCGGCTCGGTGTACCCGACCATCTGCGGAAGCTGGACAAGGGGGCGGCCGGTGACCGCCGCGAACGCCTCCGCATAGGCAGCCCGGGTGACCTTCGCCACGTCGAGCAGCGTCAGGTCGATGTTCCACAGCACAAGCCGGTAAATCACATGCCTCCGGTTCCGCCGGAAAACTCACGCATTGCGCAGCTGACGCTATCCCATGTGCGGGTAGCGGTAGTCGGTAGGCGGGACGAAGGTCTCCTTGATGGAGCGGGTCGAGACCCAGCGGATCAGGTTGAACACCGAGCCTGCCTTGTCGTCGGTGCCGCTGGCCCGGGCTCCGCCGAACGGCTGCTGGCCGACGACAGCACCGGTCGGCTTGTCGTTGATGTAGAAGTTGCCGGCGCTGTAGCGCAGCTTCTCCGTCGCCTCGGCGATCGCGGTGCGGTCGGTGGCCAGAATCGAGCCGGTAAGCGCGTACGGGGCCACGTTGGCGGCCTGTCCGAGCATCGCCTGGTAGTTCGCGTCTTCGTAGACATGGACGGCCAGAATGGGGCCGAAGTACTCGGTGCTGAACACCTCGTCACCCGGGTCGTCGCACTTCAGGATGGTCGGGCGGACGAAGTACCCGCGTTCGTCGTCGATCTCCCCGCCGGTGAGGAACTTGACCGATGGCCGGGACCGCGCCCGGTCGAACGCGCCCCGGTGCTTGTCCACCGCCCGGGCGTCGATCACCGCACCGCCGAACAGCGACAGGTCCTCGGCTACGTCACCGAAGGACAGCGTCTCGGTGGTGCCGATCAGCTCGTCGCGGACCCGCTCCCACAGCGAGGCGGGCAAGTAGGCACGGGAGGCGGCCGAGCACTTCTGGCCCTGGTACTCGAAGGCGCCGCGGACGAGCGTGGTGACGATCGAGGCGGGGGCGGCCGACGGGTGGGCGATCACGAAGTCCTTGCCGCCAGTCTCGCCGACCAGCCGCGGGTAGTCATGGAAGGTCTGGATATTCGCGCCCACGGTGCGCCACAGGTGCTGGAAGGTGGCGGTCGACCCGGTGAAGTGGATGCCGCCCAGGTCAGGGTGGGACAGGGCCACCCGGGACACCGCCTGGCCGTCCCCGGTCACCATGTTGATCACGCCGGGCGGCAGCCCGGCCGCTTCAAGCAGCGCCATTGTGTAGTGCGCGGCGAGCTGCTGCGTCGGCGACGGCTTCCACACCACCACGTTGCCGAGCAGGGCAGGCGCGGTCGGCAGGTTCCCGGCGATCGCGGTGAAGTTGAACGGCGTGATCGCCAGCACGAACCCCTCAAGGGGCCGGTACTCCAGGCGGTTCCACACTCCGGGTACCGAACTGGGCTGTTCGGCGAGCAACTGGCGGGCGAAGGAGACGTTGTAGCGCAGGAAGTCGATCAGCTCACAGGCCGCGTCGATCTCCGCCTGATAGACGGACTTGGACTGGCCGAGCATGGTCGCGGCGTTCAGCGTGGCGCGCCACGGGCCCGCGAGCAGGTCGGCCGCGCGCAGGAAGACGGCGGCGCGGTCCTCGAACGCCAGGGCACGCCAGCCGCGTGCCGCCGTCCCGGCCGCTGCGATCGCGGCAGTCACGTCCGCGTCGGTCGCGTTGCCGAAGTCGCCGAGCACGTGCCGGAAGTTATGCGGCTGAACGACCGGCACCCGCTCGCCCGACCCCATGACCTGGCGGCCGCCGATTGTCATTGTCAGCTCTGCTCGCTGGCCAGCGAGCTCCTTGATCCTGGCCGCGAGCGCGGTGCGGTCCGGACTTCCAGGCTGGTACTGCCTGACCGCCTCGTTATACGGAGGGGGAACCCGAGTTACGGCGTCCATGCCCGGCACTTTCCCATCCCGGGCGTCGCTTACTCGGGGTGAAGCACATACTCCAGCTCTTGCGTGGCATACCAGGCAAGTTCGTGCCCTTCGGCGGAATCGACGGTGAAGGCGGCATCCTCGTCGCCGGCGTCCGCCGCCGCGCTCGCGTCCGCGGCCGCCGCGACGTCCGTCTCGGCGCCGGTCTCGTCGACGTGTCCCGAGGCGACAGCGGAGAGGGGCACGGCGGCACTGAGCAGCACCGTGGCGGGCTCATCGTCGTAGGCCTGCCAGCTCACCTCGGCTTCCGGTACGTCAGCGGCCAGCACAACGCGGCGGCGCGGGGCTTCCGGGTCCGCCGCCAGGAGCCGGAGCGACTGCCTGGCGGCAGCCAGCATCGCTACGTACTCCAGTTCTTCGTCGTCTCCGCTCGCATAAGCCTCGCGGAGCGCCGGAGTGACCGCGAACGCGCCCAGCGGCGCTGGCCAGGCCTGACCCGTGGCGAGGACGCCAGCCAGGACCGGGAGCGTGGAGGGCAGGTAAACCCGCATGGGGACTGATCCTAGCGGCGGCGGGAGCGGTCGCCCCCGGATTGCCCCCAACCCTCGGATTGCCAACTGCCGCGATGACCGTGGCGACGGCGTCCGCGAGCGGCAGGTGCTCCCACAGCCGCACAACGGTCCAGCCGGCCTGTGTCAGGGCCTCGTCGGCAGCCCGGTCCCGTTCCACGTTCTTGGCGAGCTTGGGCGACCAGTACCAGTCGTTGTTCTTCGGTTGCGAACCGTGCTCCGGGCAGGCGTGCCAGAAGCAGCCGTCCACGAACACCGCCACCTTGCGGCTGGTGAACGCGATGTCCGGGCGAACCCGGCGGAGGGGCAGGTCGAGCCTGAAGTCCTTGCGGTAGCGGTATCCCCTCGCGTGCAGCGCCGCGCGCAGCGCCAGCTCCGGCTTGGTGTCACGGCGCCGGTTCGCCTTCATGTTCGCCGAGCGTCCCGCGCTGGCCGGATGGGGATACAGCGGCGCCACCCGGCCCTCGCTGGCGCTGGCCTCGCTGGCGCTGGCCTCGCTGGCGCTGCCCCCGGTGGCACTGCCCTCGGCGGCACTGCCCCCGCTGGCTCTGGCATCGCTTTGCGCGTCGTGGGTCGCCACGGCGCTCAGCGTACCGAGCCGGACACCCGGATTGTCGGTAGGGCGGGATACAAGTGTGGGCAAGCAGTTGCCATCCTTTGGGGAGCTTTATGCCAACTCAGGATCTCTCGTCCGCCATCAAGCTCCTGCCGGTACCGGATTTCTGGCCCCCGCTGGGGGCGGACCAAACCGTGGAGCTAGCGGCGGACCATCCCGCGGAAACGCACCCGGGAAAGCGTCCCGGCCCGCTGAGCGCCGGCCAGCCGGAGAGGTCCGCGCAGCAGGCGGATCCGCCGTGGCCCAGGCAGTTCGCGGTGCTGCTCGCCGAAGGGCTGGCGGGGGTCAGGCCGGTCAGGCAGGTCCTGCCGTGGATGTCCGAGCAGGGCAGCATTCACCTGCACCGGCTGCTGCCGCTGTTCGCCGGCGGTCACCGGCCCCGTCTGCGACGGGTGATAACGGCGCAGCCCGCCGCGGACGTCATCGAGATGACGATGATCGTCGCGTTCGGCCCGCGGACCCGTGCGCTCGCCGTCCGGCTCGAGCAAAGGCCCCAGGCGGCACGGCCGTCGCGGCCTCGATGGCGCTGCACCGCCATCGAGGCCGGCTAACGAGATAACCCTGGCTACTGGTTGCGGTTACGCGGGTCGCCGTGGCAGCGCTTGTACTTCTTGCCTGAGCCACACGGGCAGGGCTGGTTAGGGCCAACGCTGGCGAACGGGTCGACGGCAGTGTCGCCGTGCCGCTCGACGCCGCCGCCCTCGGCCGGCGCCGAGTACTGAAGATGACTCGGGCGCCGCGGCTGCAGACCGGACGGCAGCACCGGCTGCGGTCCGGTGGCGCGAACCTGCTCGTCCTCGGCGGCCGCGGCGTTCTCCGCAGCCCGGGCACCCGAGCCCCGCGTCGCAGCCTCGCCACGGCCCGCAGCTGTCGCGTGGGCGCGACCGTCGGCCGCGTGCCTGCCACGGCCTCGGCCGGCGGCCTGCTGCTGGTTCCTGCCGAAGGCCGCGGGCGCGGCAGGCTCCGGCGCTGCCGGCGCTGCCGGGGCAGCGGGGGCTGCCGGACGGCTCACGCCAGGCGGCGCGGACGACTGGGCCTGCGGGTTGGGCTGCTGCGTGACGGGCGGCTCGACGGCCGGCTGCTGCGGCGCGCCGACCGCGGTGACACCCGGGAGCGAGCCACCGAACGCGAGCTGCGCACCGGCGCCGACCTCTTCGACGATCGGATTCTCCTGGATCTCGAACTGGAGGTTGAAGAGGTACGCGACGGACTCTTCCTTGATGCCGTCCATCATCGTGCTGAACATGTCGTAGCCCTCCCGCTGGTACTCGACCAGCGGGTCGCGCTGCGCCATCGCGCGCAGGCCGATGCCCTCGCGGAGATAGTCCATCTCGTACAGGTGCTCGCGCCACTTGCGGTCGAGGACCGACAGCACCACGCGCCGCTCGATCTCCCGCATGACCTCCGCGCCGTGCTCTTCCTCACGCTGGTTGTAGGCCTCGTGCGCGTTCTCCTGGACCATCTCGGTGAGCAGGTCAGCGGTCAGGCCCGCCTTCTCACCGCCGGCTTCCTCGATCACCGTCTCCTGCTTCAGCGTGATCGGGAAGAGCTGCTTGAACGCCGCCCAGAGCTTGCCGAGGTCCCACTCCTCCGGGTACCCGTCGGCGGTCGCGACTGCGACGTAGGAGGCGATCACCTCGTCGATCATCGACCGGACCTGCTCATGCAGGTCCGCGCCCTCGAGTACCTGGCGCCGCTCACCGTAGATGACCTGGCGCTGCCGGTTGAGCACATCGTCGTACTTCAGGACGTCCTTGCGGATCTCGAAGTTCTGCGACTCCACCTGGGTCTGTGCGGACCTGATCGCCCGGGAGACCACCGAGTTCTCCACCGGCACGTCCGCCGGGATGTTCAGCCGGTCCATGATCGCGGCGACCCGCTCGGAGTTGAACATCCGCATCAGGTCGTCCTCAAGCGACAGGTAGAACCGGGACAAGCCCGGGTCGCCCTGGCGGCCGGACCGGCCGCGCAGCTGGTTGTCGATCCGCCGCGACTCGTGCCGCTCGGTACCGAGCACATAGAGCCCGCCGACATCGACGACCTGCTCGTGCTCGGCCGCCACCGCCGCCTTGGCCTTGGCAACCGCCTCCGGCCACGCCATCTCGTAGTCCTCGGGCGTGTCGACCGGCGACAGTCCGCGCTGGTGCAGTTCCACGTCGGCAATGAACTCGGGGTTGCCGCCGAGCATGATGTCAGTACCGCGGCCGGCCATGTTAGTCGCCACGGTGACCGCGCCCAGACGGCCGCCCTGGGCCACGATCGCGGCCTCCTGCTCGTGGTACTTGGCGTTCAGCACGTGGTGCTGCACGCCGCGCCGCTTGAGCATCACCGAAAGCAGCTCGGACTTCTCGACGCTCACTGTGCCGACCAGGATCGGCTGCCCGGCGTTGTTCCGGTCCACGATGTCGTCGACGACCGCCTCGAACTTCGCCTGCGCCGTCTGGTAGATCACGTCCGTCTCGTCCGCGCGGATCATCGGCCGGTTGGTCGGGATGGGAACCACGCCGAGCTTGTAGATCTGCATGAACTCGTTGGCTTCTGTCATCGCCGTGCCGGTCATCCCGGCCAGCTTCTCGTAGAGCCGGAAGTAGTTCTGCAGCGTGATCGTGGCGAAGGTCTGGTTCTCGTCCTTGATCTGCACGCCTTCCTTGGCCTCGATGGCCTGGTGCATGCCCTCGTTGTACCGGCGGCCGTGCAGGATGCGGCCGGTGAACTCGTCGACGATCAGGACCTCGCCGTTCATCACGACGTAGTCTTTGTCCTTCTTGAACAGCTCCTTGGCCTTGAGCGCGTTGTTCAGGAAGGACACCAGCGGCGTGTTGACCGGGTCGTACAGGTTCTCGATGCCGAGCCAGTCCTCGACCTTCTCCACACCGGACTCGAGAATGCCGACGGTCCGCTTCTTCTCATCGACCTCGTAGTCGCCCTCGCCGTCCTCGCCGCGCTTCAGCCGGGGGGCGATCTTGGCGAACTCGGTGTACCAGCGGGAGTTCTGCTCGGCGGGTCCCGAGATGATCAACGGAGTCCGGGCCTCGTCGACGAGGATCGAGTCCACCTCGTCGACGATGGCGTAGTGGTGACCGCGCTGCACGCACTCCTCGAGCGACCACGCCATGTTGTCACGCAGGTAGTCGAAGCCGAACTCGTTGTTCGTCCCGTACGTGACGTCGGCCGCGTAGGCCTTCCGGCGCTCTTCCGGCTGCATCTCGGCCAGGATGACGCCGACTTCCAGGCCGAGGAAGCGGTGCACGCGGCCCATCCACTCGCCCTGGTACTTGGCCAGGTAATCGTTGACCGTAACGACGTGCACGCCGTTGCCCGCCAGCGCGTTCAGGTAGGCCGGGAACACGCTGGTGAGCGTCTTGCCTTCACCGGTCCGCATCTCGGCGATGTTGCCGAGGTGCAGGGCGGCGGCGCCCATCAGCTGCACGTCGAATGCGCGCTGCCCGATCGTCCGCCGGGCCGCTTCGCGGGCCGTGGCGAACGCTTCGGGGAGGATGTCGTCAAGCGTCTCGCCGTCTTCGAGGCGCTGCCGGAACTCGTCCGTCATCGCCCGCAGCTCGGCGTCGGTCATCGCCTTGAAGTCATCTTCAACGGAGTTGATCTGGTCGGCGATCCGCTTGAGCTGGCGCAGGATCTTGCCTTCGCCAGCGCGAAGGATGCTATCTAGGATCGAAGGCACTTCTCGTCGTGCTCCTTGCGACAGTACTCATCGGACGGTGCGGATCGGCTGGCCCGAACTAGCCTGGCCCGAACTTAAACGTGGTTCGGAAGCTATGTTAGGCGAGATGGGGGCCGGCTTCCGAGTCCCCGACCCCCTTGCGGTATTTTCGTCCCACCCAGCATAGGCGGGCCGTGGGTCGGAGGAGGAGTCGTGGCCGAGCAGGCAACAGATGCTCTGGAGAGCACCAGGAGCCCCGGCACCGTGGCGCAGCCCACGGAGCATCATCTGGAGCACAATCCGGGCAGGCCCATGTCCTGGGTCGGGACCACGATCGTCATCATCGGGTTCCTCATCGGCGGCATCGCGATGGTCCCCGCGCCGCACTGGGTGATCTTCTGGATCGGCGCCGGTGTCGCGATCATCGGCTGCCTCACGCTCCTGTTCACCAAGACGTTCAGCGAGGACTGGTACTAAATCGTCCCCGGCTGATTGTCGTACCCCCTCGCTAGAGTCATCGGCGTGGGAGAGGATGCTCGGTTCGTTCCGGATGGTGGTGAACGGCCGGCTCGCGGCGACCTTGAGCTGAGCGCTGAAGAGGTCCGGCGGATAACGCTGTATTCGCAAGGCTTTCTCGGCGCTGGCGGGAAACGCGGCGGGGCGGCGGGGGTGCTGCGCCGGTTGAGTGCCGTGCAGCTCGACACGATCAGCGTCCTCGCCCGGTCGCACGAGCTCGTCGCGTACGCCCGGCTCGGACCGGTCGGGCGCGACCTCGTCGAGCGAGCGTACTGGCCCGCCAGCGGGCCGGCGACGTTCGAGTACTGGGCGCACGCCATGTGCATCCTGCCGCTCGAGGACTGGCCCTACTACGGCTGGCGGCGGCGCGCCATCACCGCGCGCGGGCAGCGCTGGCATCAAGTGTCGGAGAAGACCTGCGACGAGGTGCTCGCCCGGCTGCGGGACGAGGGACCGATGACGGCGACTCAGCTCGGCGGCGCGAAGACCGCCGGGCAATGGTGGGGATGGAACTGGTCGGAGGTGAAGATCGCCGCCGAGTGGCTGCTCGACACCGGCCGGGCGGTCTGCGTTCGGCGGACCAGCTGGCGCCGGGTCTACGATCTGCCCGAGCGCGTCGTTCCGCAGGAGCTGCTCGATCACGAGCCGAGCGACGCCGAGTGCCTCAGCTACCTCGTCGGCACGGTCGGCCGGGCACTGGGCGTCGCGACGCACGCGGACTTCATCGAGTACCAGCGGCTTGGCGGGCACGGCCTGCACGTCCGTGACGGCGCGGCGCTCGACATCGCCGCGGAGGCGGCCGGCCTGATCGCGGTCACGGTTCCCGGCGGCAAGCGGCCGGTGCGGGCGTGGGCCGACAAGGACGCGCTCGGCTGGCTCGCGGGAGGCGGCCGGGGCATGCACCGGACGGCGCTGCTTTCGCCGTTCGACTCGCTGATCTGGGACCGGAAGCGCACCGAGCGGATGTTCGGCTACCGGCACCTGTTCGAGCCCTACGTGCCGAAGGCCAAGCGCGAGCGCGGCTACTTCACCATGCCGTTGATCGCCGGCGGGCGGATCGCCGGCTGGGCGGACCCCGCCCGAGAGGGCAAGACGCTGATCGCCAGGAACGTGTTCCTGGAAAAGGCCCCGGCGGTCGCACCCATGGCCCGAGCGCTCGCGGAAGCGGCTCAGTGGGTAGGTTGCGACAATGTCCGGGTCGAGCGAACCGAGCCGGCTGCGCTCGCTCAGCCGCTCGTCTCGGCGCTGAGCGGCTTCGGGGTCAGCTGATCTCGATCAGCTTCTCCCGCACCGCGATCATCACGGCCTCCATGCGGGAGTGGATCTGGAGTTTCTCCAGGATGTTCCGCACGTGATTCTTGACCGTGTTCTCTGAGATGAACAGTTCCTTGGCGATGTCGCGGTTGTTCATGCCGCGGGCCACGAGACGGAGCACCTCCATCTCGCGTTCGGTCAGCTTGGGCGCAGGAGCGTGCTTCGCCGGTTCATCCTCCGCATCCCGGCGGGCAAGAGTGGCGAACTCGGTGAGCAGCTTGCCGGCCATCGACGGGTTGATCAGCGACTGTCCGCCGTGTACGGCACGGACCGAGTCGGCGAGCTCATCCAACGGGATGTCCTTGAGCAGGTAGCCGCTCGCGCCCGCCCGGATGGCCTCGAAGAGGTCCTCCTCTTCGTCACTGATCGTCAGGATCACGATCTTGGCCGACGGGGCGATCTCCTTGATCTGCCGGGCCGCGTCGATGCCGGTGATCTTCGGCATCCGGATATCCATCAGGACGACGTCGGGGACCACTTCACCGGCGAGCTGCACGGCCTCGGCACCGTCAGAAGCCTGGCCGACGAGCTCAATGCCCTTCTCTTCCTTAAGGACCGTCTCAAGGCTGCGGCGAACTAGCGCATGGTCATCCGCGATTAGCACCCGAATGGCGTCTAGCTTGGCCGCTGTGGAGCCCTCGGTCACGTTATCCTCTCTCTCCGGGGGGCGATGCGCCCCCCGGCATGTCGAGGTTAATCCTCTTTTGGCTGAGGTTAAACCACCCGTGGGTTGGGTCAACCTTGTGGCACTTAAGGGTAATTTCCCTGTGCCTGACGTTAGCTGGCAGGGGCCGCTTTTATCTAGAACCGGCGCTCCTCCTCGACAAGGCGGATGACGCCAAAGTCGTAGCCGCGACGTCGGTAGACGACACTGAACTTGCCGCATTGACTGTCGTGGTACGCGAAGAAATCGTGGCCGACCAGTTCCATCTCGAGCAGCGCCTCGTCAATCGTCATCGGCTGCGAGGCGTGGAACTTCTCCCGCACGACCAGCGGGCCGTCGCCCTCCATCTGAATGGGCAGGACGCCGGAGACGGCCTCTTCGGCCTCCGCCTCGTCGCGGAAGCCGTCGAAGTCCTCGTTGGTGAACCCACCCTCATCGGGCAGCGCCGGGAGCTGGACAATCGTCTCCGGTCGGCGGCCGCTGGCGCGGGCACTCGTCCGGCCGTTGATCCTGACGTTTGCCCTGCGCCCGACCCGCAGGCCGTCCAGCTGTGCGCCGGCGTCAGGCGCGGGGATCTCGGGGATCACCACGTCGGCCAGGGCGGCCGCCTCGGCCGCGATCGCACTCGCCTCGGCCGGCGCGGCGGCCACCGCGGTCAGCGCGTCGGTGGAGCGCACCGAGAGGTCACTGCGCCGGGTCTTACGCCGCTCGGCGGCCTTGCGCAGCTGTCCCTCGAGTTTCGCGAACGCGAGGTCGAGCGCCGCGTACCGGTCATCCGCCGCGGCTTCCGCGCGGATGGCCGGCCCTCGCGATCTGATCGTGAGTTCCACCCGTTCGCTGCGATCCGCCTGCCGGGGGTTGCGCTCCTTCGACAGTTCCACGTCGATCCGGATCGCGTTGTGATCGAGCCTCTCGAGCTTGGCCAGCTTCTCCGCCGCATGCCTGCGGAACCGCTCGGGAACGCTGGTTTGCCTGCCCTTGAAGGTGATTTCCATCTCGATCCCCCTAGGGTGTGGTGACCTGAAGCTGGCACTCGCCCGGCCGACCTGGTCTTCGCCCCCACATCCGCCTGCTGAGGGGTTCGCAGCCTCCATGGCCACTACTGCCCTTCTCCCGGTTCGGGGGACTCTGTATCCCCCGGCGAGGCAGGACTTACTTCTAAGCCGCACCGTGATCAGTCGACGAGAAGTCGCCTTACGTGGGCCGTTTCGCCTGCGGCTGGCATCGGCTTGCCTAGATGGCCCCGCGGACGCGGCTACCGCTCCGAGGGCCTGCCCGGCGCAACCACGGACCCGGGCGAGTGCCATAGATGAACGCTAGCTCCCTTGAGACGAAATGTCAGGAGGGACATTGGTTGACAATCACCACATAGGCAACTGAGTGTGGTCTCCGCCAGGCAGGTATTCACACACAGTTGACGGCGCCCTGAAAAAACGGGAGCTCAGCAGGTCAGAACTCGTATCACCCGGGGTAGACCGGGCTGGTGCCGGTTACCGGCGTGGTGGTGCCTGGGGCGGTGACGGGGTCCCACGAGCCGGTGAGGTTAGCGTCGGAGATCATGTGCCCGTCGGGCAGGCCCGCGATGAGGGCGTGACCCCAACTCGCGCTGATCGACCCCATGTCGGGAACTGTCGCGATCGCCGTCGAGTTGCCGCCGTTGACGGGGTACTCGGTCACGGACGGCGTTGGTCCCGGGTTGGCGAGCGTGATGACGAAATCGGGGCCGTACCAGGTCACCGTCTCAAAGCTGGCCACGGTCTCCACGCTGAACGGGGAGACCCAGATCTGCGCGCCGGGCTGGGGCTGCCGCAGTGTCTGCTGCCACGCTATCGCACCGAACTCCAAGACGTCATCGCCGGAGATCATCGCCACCCGAACGCCGTCCGGAGCCACCTCGAGCGCCGTGACATTTCCGTTGCCCGGCCCGCTGACTTGCACCTGGACCAGATGGTTGCCAGGCAGTAGCACCTCGACCTGGCCGTTCGTCGTCGCCCACAGGTCGTCGTTCGGACCCCAGCTGATCGATGAGTACTCGGAACCGGTCCGCTTGGTGAGCTTGCCGCCATACGGGCCGGTCCACAGCTCGCCGCTGGCGGTCACCGCCGCCAGGTAATCCCCGTCCCGGGAGACCGCGATCTGCTCGATGTTGCCAGCGGTCCTGCCTATGTCGACCTTCCCTATGTCGACCGGCTTGCCGTCCGGGCCTGCCTGGCTGTAGAGCGTTTCGCCGGCGCCCAGGTAGTAGAACGTCTGGCTTGCCCCGTATTGCGGGTGGTACATGCTCTGCGTCTGGACTGGAGTGCCCTGGCCGTTATCCGGGAAAAATGGCTTGCCGTTGGTTTGCACCTCAACGGACTGCACCGCCTGACCGCCCTGCCCGGTCCCGACCAACGTCGAG
>Ga0123355_10005438_pt1 | contig 18652 bp, 12 predicted proteins | sample TergutEmb28metaG_3_FD_89872 | JGI IMG/M metagenome (GOLD analysis project Ga0123355, IMG submission 89872) | Embiratermes neotenicus P1 segment gut microbial communities from Petit-Saut dam, French Guiana - Emb289 P1 | ecosystem: Host-associated > Arthropoda: Insects > Digestive system > Gut ... | reverse complement strand
TTTTTCTTGTTGTTTTTTTTATTTTTTTTTTTTTTATTTTTTTTGTTTTCCATGCAATAAAAAAAAAGTAATTAAAAAAATTTTTATTATTTTTTTTTTTTTTTGGTTTCATCACCATAGCAAAACAGTTTAATGCATGGGCTTGGATTATTTTAAAAAGGGAATATTAAACTTTATTGTAGAAGACTCCCCTTCTCCTCACACCAAAGAAAAGGGAGTTGCACACAGGTTTTAAGGCATGTATAAGTGTTACATGATCATCAACACTGAAGGTTTGGTTGTCAACACAGAGAGATTAAATCACCATGGCCAACCCTAGAAACCCCTATATTTTATAAGAACTGTTTCCTGCTGCATAATAGACCATGCTGGTGGTGATAAATATGTGCAGGAAAATTGCTAGATTGCTAGTGTATTTAAATGTGAAACATAAACTTATATTTAAATATATTTACTCCTGTCTATAGAATTCAGCCAGGGACCAATAATTGTAATTGTGTGTTACCAGAATTGTAGCTAGCTAATCTTGCATCTGGTGCATACCTGCACAATGTGCCTGTATCCCTCCACATCACTTTACAGTGGGGCATTATTGGTGTACTAGGAGCATGGTCACCACCTAGTAACTGACAACTAATTAGCCGGAAATGAACCCATGGCACACCAACCAAAACAGCATATTTCTGAAACTTTACTTATACAATAAAACCATTGCTATGTGGTAATTTTTTAAAAGGAAGTATTTTACCTTCCTGAAGAGTGTGCTTTTCTCACCTTAGCATCCACAACTCTGTTGGTAGTTGCCTGTATTTGGCTGAGATTGTTGTCCATAACGTACTTCAATGAACTGCAATTTGGAACATTTATTTTGGTATTGGGTGAAATTTGTGACATAACAGGTTACCTGCTATTCACGATCATCTCCGGATGATGAAAAAATGTGAGATCTGTTGACCTTTACTTGGCTTATGCTTCCTGTTAGATTTGGTACTCAGGTAGCTGTGCATAAAACGTATTTATTGCCCAAACCTTTCATGTAGCAGGAAGGGTATGTGCATTACAGGTTTAAGATTTTCACCTTTCATCAGTCAACAGTCTCCTGCTTCACTTACTTTAGTCAGTAAATAAACTGTATCAGGGATAAAGTATTGAAGTTTTTGCAGACCATGGAAAATAATTGTAGCTTAAAAGTTTTTGATAAAGGTCAAGTGTTGCAAACACATGGTTGCATCTCGTAATGTTAACAGTTAAATTTTTGCTAACTCTTGTGGGATACAGTACTGTGGTTTAGATGTTATGTTTCTTCATGGATCTGAGGAATATGAATCCTGTGCTTGAAATACTGGTGAGCTTTGTTTATTATTTTAAATTGTCATTAGGCTAGTGTGGCTAAATTATGTATATACTTTTTTTTTATAGTTTTATACCTAGTGGTATGAAACAAGTTTGCCATAATTGTATCTTTATATATTTAACCAGAGGTTCTGTTGCTTGCTTATAAATATGATCCACTGTTGCAAAATTTATAAGGGAATATAGAAGGGCAATAGTATTTTTCATAAACTGGCAGGGAATACACCTTAAACCCGAACATCATCCCTCAAGCTGGCTGAAGTAGTAAGACAACGTTTCATGTCAGTTTTTTTTAGTCCGGCATTTTCAGTGTGGGTGCTACTGCAGTTTTGTCAAACACGCGTAATCCCCTCCATATTGACTGTTAATCATAGACTCAGCATAATCAACTACTACAATTGTCCGTCAGTCAGTGGCAGGAATTGCTAAGGCTTATGTGACTGGGACAGCATTTTATTTTATGTGAACCTGTAACTGTAAAGTGATGTGAGCCAAGACAGTTCAGTCAGTATTATGACTGGCTACAGATTAGATTGGTGGGTTTGATTTACAGCAAGAGCCGAGTTTGCTGTTTGTCATGTCCAGACCGACTGTAGTTGCAACAAAAGGATTCTGACAGTAATGTTTGGTAATGGTTGTGCCTGATTTTTTGAACATTTTTCATTGCCTGGGCTAAAAGACCAACAACATTTTGAAGAATGGATCTGTCTCCATCTTCAAGGGGAGAGGGAGTACCTATTTTGGATGACCCATTAGAAAGAGCTGGTTTCTGTCACTGGTCCCAGTGACAGAGTGATAAAGCCCCCCCCCCCAAGGTGGTTCTCTCTCTGTCTCCTTTCTCCTTCAAATAGAGACAGATTCATTCACTGAAGCATGGTGGGTTTTTTAGCCTGAGACAATTGACAGTGTCCAAAAACCAGTCACATCTATTACAGCTCTGGTTTCCTTTCTCTGAGAGTAATGAGGCCTGAGTATGATAATTGATCACTCACCTCTGTCTAGTACCAAGCTGGAGAACATGTGAAAATATATCTGTAACCTTCTGATCCATCATTCTGGAATGATGCATAAATACAGTTACAACTTTACCTTTAAACAAATTTGGAGTGTTTTTGTGTCATAGTATATACAGATCATGTTTTAACTAACTCACTGTCATTATTGTGCTTCATTCATTTTGTGCTGCCTTGAATTGGCATGCTACATTGCATGGTAGGGCAAATTCACTATGAATTACGTGTACATGATAAATCACAGCAGTTTGGATTTGTAGGATTTTATTGTACTCTTAAGTACAGTGATGTTGCACTATTTGTAGAGAGTAATGAGCAGATGTCTCCATAAAAATGTTACCTACTTTTTAGCAAATTAGTTGACATGTGAACAGAAGAGTAAAATGCAATTGTGAACTACAAATTTGTGCAAGTGTTGTATTATGACATACAAAATATGTCATTTGTGCCCATGTTAATCTGTTCCAGGTGTGTATAAATTAATGTAAAATCATAGAATGTAAGTTATTTTTATGCTGTTTTATTAACTGTTAATCATATAAGAATATTTCAGCAGTAGTTGCAGATCTTAATGAGAGATACGTTCTGAGTTGTGAGCAGCGTTTTAAATACAATGTACTAAGAGCAGTGCCAACTCTTATATGTTCTCTTAACATAATATGGCTTACATAATTTAAAAAAATATGAAGAGGTAAAATTCACCTTATAACATGCCATGAAGGCACAGGGGGTGGGAGGGGGAGGGAGTTAGAGGTATAGCTGTACCGTTTCTTTGAATTGGTGGAGTGGTAGGTGGGGTGGGTGGATCGATGTAACACCCTGGCCACTTGAATGCTGGAAAGAGCCATAGTACCCATTATACAGGAGGCTGGAGAAAGTTATTGTGGATCCTGTGGAAGTTATTTGCTGAACCATTTGGCGTGATGGAACAAAATCTGGAAAGCACTCACTTTTATTTTATCTATTCTGCTACATAATTTATTCTCATGTATTATATACAAGTATCAAGTTTGCACCTCATAGAGGAGACAGGAGTGGATGGTGATGGCGCTTGCTGTGCGGATTGCATGACTCAGAGACATTTCTTAGCTTCCTGTGTTTCTGAGTTATCATTTAACTGACTCTGCTATTATCCAGCTTTGATTTTTAGATATTCCATGTTCTAATTGATATATGGGGATGATTTTAACCATTTCTGAGTGTAGCAAATAATGAAAATAGTAAATAATATTATCCAAATTATTTGATCTAAGGCTTCGTCATTTACAAGAAACTGTATGTGTATGTGACTTATCCAGAGTCTGTCATTTTTAAGCTGCTACAAACTTCCGTTCCATACATACGAGCAGAATTACCCATGGAGAATGTGTAGAATGTGTGAAGTGTCTGTACTGTGCTCTGAGTCTCATTCCTGTGCAGTTGCTTTAGGAGGAATGTTGATTGTTTTGTGAGAATAGTGTTCTGAGTGTACAGAAGTAATGTTGGTCACATCTTTTTAAGGTGTGTGGAAAATAAAATCAAGATGTATGTGAAATTACTGGTTTGTTTTAGTTTAGAATACATCTGATGAGGAGCAATGTGTATCTCCCCTAAGTTCAAGTGAAAATGCAGAACATTATTTGCACACACTTATAATACAAGGGAATTTAAAAAATAAGGTAACAGACACTCAGGTGGGGAGAACTATGTTCTGACTTTGATGTATACATGACAAATGGGTAGCAGAGGGTACCCTTCAGAAGAAAATGGTGTCGAGTGTCTGTAGCCAAGAGGTGACAGCTTTCTTCATGTTGATGTCTGTTGCAAAATACTTGCCAGACAGGTGCTTCTTAAGGGCTTGGTCCATAGCGATATAAATCACCGGTAGTAAAATCAGGACTGCTGTGAGAGTGGTATTTAACCTCCCAGCCATAGCACTGTAACCTCTCACAATTTCAGCTGGCAGTACAGGGTCCAGTAATTTCGATCTTTTTTGGATCACTTAAGAAGCACCTGCCTGGCAAGTTAATTGCAACAGAGACTGGTGTGAAGGAAGCTTTCACCTCCTTGCTGCAGACACTTGCCAACTTATTTTATGGCAGAATACAAAGCCTTGATGCCATAATGAGTGAAATGTATAAATGTCAATGGAAACTACAAGGAGATGTGATGTGCACCATCTGATGCCCATGTGCTGTGTATACACCCATGTGAGAATGAAGTTCTTTGGTTTTTTCCATTTTTTCTGAGAATTGTTATTGGGAAACACTGTGTTTTGTTTCACTTGTAGTATGGCATACTTATATTTTATTGATAACTTTTTTATTCTTACAGGTGGCATATAAGCTGGAGAAACATGGTGGGGGCCATAGGCAGACAAAACTGTTCACTAATGATTCCCGGACAGGTAAATCAGGGGAAGAGGCGAATTTCATTGCGATTCCAAAGCGTTACCGTAAGATTGATGTCAAGTATTCAAAGATGGGTATGGAAGACTTTGATTTTGAACAGTACAACAAGACTAAATTCTCTGGTCTTGAAGCAACTCTTCCCAACTCTTACTGCAATGCAATGCTTCAGGTAAGCATGAAGTGCCCCAACACTTGGGAGGCTTACAGTTTGAGTGTTTTTTGCTTTCACTTTGTTCCCATGGGAGTTTGCCTGTAAAGGCTGATTCTTATGATTCATCTTTATTAATGGAACTTTTAGACAGAAGGTCAAGGTCTAGTGTTAGTACCCCTCTGTATTTGAATATTTGGAATGACCCAGGTTCAAGTGTCGACCCCAAGACTGGCTATTGTGACTAAGTATTTCTTTTATTTTCTTCAGTGTGGTGAGGCAGTTAGGAGGGTCATGATCACTTCCTTTCACATTTCACTGTTCATTACTAATGGTATCATTTGTCACTAAATTAAACATGAATAAAAAATACAGTTTTATCATTTAACAACACATTTCTGACCAACTTAAATTCTCTGATTCATGTTTTGATCCAAAGACCAACATGCAGTTGGATATCTCAGCTGCTGTCAGGGAATCTCCATATAAACACATTGTTCTGTGGATTAAAACCCTTACATTTGAAATTAAATGCTAAATTTAATCATTGTCTGCCATATTTTATGTTTTAAGTAATGAATAAAATATTGTTTAATAACATCAGTTTAGAAATTAGATATTATTTGCTAACAATAGCTTGGTTTTCTTCATATTTACAGTAGTTACTTCCTTCATGATAGCAACTTGCTATGGGCTGGACAGTCCGGGGATTGAATCCCTGTGGGGGCGAGATTTTCCGCGCCCGTCCAGACCGTCCCTGGGGCCTACCCAGCCTCCTATACAATGGGTACCAGGTCCTTCCTGGAGGTAAAGCGGCCGGGGTGTGGCATTGACCACCCACCCCCATCTAGGGCCGAGGTTAAGGAAAGAGTAGAGCTATGCCTCTACTCCCCCTCTGGGCCTTCATGGCCTGTTCTAGGGTGAACTTACTTCCTTCATGACAATGAGAGCATCCCCTTTATTCTTGTGACTGGACTGTTATCACTGTATTGTTGTCCATTAAGTTATAGTGTGTGTACTCTGGTTATTATGTTTCCATTGTTGTCATTATCTTAATTTGCAAATCGTTTTACAATCTCTGTGTAGCCAAATGAACAGTCCTTACTGCATTGCATACAAAATTTTAGTTGACAAACTTGTGATTTCTTATGGTCTTGTTCTTTTGAATCTGTGAAAGGAATTTACAACATGGTAGGCCTAGGCACAGGTGATTGGGCATTTGGTTAGTTAGTGTAATGATTGATTGATTGAAGGAACTTGCACAGGACTGCAACCATCTGCAATTTATTATGTGTGGTAGAGGTGTTGGTATGGACTGGATTTTTGTAGCACAGTGTTGGCGTCTTGGTATGCTCCGTGTTGCAAACCTGGTGATGAATGGATCTTCAAGTGTAGTGAAAGTTACAGAATTTCTGGAGCAACTATGAACTAGCATCCTGTTGCAGTGAAGGGTTAAATAATCGGAAGTATAATTCTTGAAATAATTGTGCATCACCAAGTCACAACTTTGAGGACTGGTGTTTTGTCAGGTGCTGTACTACATGAACCCTGTCCGGAGCATTCTACTGTCACATCTGTGCCAGAAAGAGTTCTGCCTGGCTTGTGAGCTTGGGTATCTCTTCCACATGTTGGATACATCACAAGGATTTCCCTGTCAGTCGAGCAACTTCCTCAGAGCTTTCCGTACCGTTCCTGAAGCATCAGCACTTGGTCTTATTCTTTCTGACCAAAATCCTGAAAGCAAAAAGAAAGTGAACTTAATCCAGCTTATTCAGGTATCATACTGTATATGACTAACTATTTAACATTAAGCGTGAAAGGTAAAAATGTACTGCAGGTTGGAGTACTCATATGTAACATACAAACTCTTTGTTATAATTTGGACGTTGTGCCTTGTCATTGGTTTATTACACCACAAAATTTTGAGAACTGGTTCTGTTTATGTCTGTAGGTGGAAGTAGGGGTGAGGGATCCTGATCTGGTTCATCCACTAGAAAGTGCCTGTGTCTGTCACTTCAAGATAGTATATTTCAGTGATGGGCTTACTGTTGTTTTGGACGTTGTCTTAGGTTTATTACACAACAACATGTTGGGAAATGGGTCTGTTTTCATCTTCAATTGGAAATGGGGGAGAGAAAGCTTTTTCTAATAGGCCTAACAGATAAGGGTCCCATTTTCACACAAGGACCCAGTTTTCCAATCATTGTTATGTAGCAAACCTCATGAAGGAGAGTTTCCAAAACTTCAGTCAAGTGTACTTTGTGTACCTTTTTCAGAATTCTTAAAACTAGACATAAATTCGTTGCTATTCTCCATCCCTTATTGGTCTCAGTATTTACTTACCGCAGAACTTATGAGCAGCATATATGCTAGACTTTATAGGGTCTTAAATTGTGTTTTTATTAAAAGTAATTATGTTGTGCTGTTGACATGAACTGAGTTTTTATATCCTTCAAAATGTGTTATTTTGCTGAATTTCATTCCATGTGCTGCTTGTTATGTTGCATATGAGTGCCCCCTGTTATGAAAGTTTTCTTTGTAATATTTACCAGAGTTGGAATCGCTTCATCCTGCATCAAATTCATTATGAGATCCTAGAAACACGGAAACGAAAACTCTTGGAACAGCAACGGAAGAATGGTTTATCTCAAACATTTGGTCGTGACTACTTTGTATACAAGGAAAAGGACTTTCCATGCATACTTGGTGATATCCACTCAAGACTCATGCCGAAAGCCAATGGTGACACTTTAAGCTTCCATGATGCAGATGAAACCAGAAGTAAGAGAATCTAAAACATTCCCAGCATTCTTAATGATATTCATTTACGTCTTACACCAAAAACACTGCCAGCACATTGTCATAGCTCCAATAGTTATGGTGAAGAATGTGGTAAATATGTATGGATATCAACATCACATGAAGGTACAGTAATTAAAAATTATAATATGGTTCATCATATTTACAGAATACAGGATGATTTTTAATTGAGTGTTTAGAAATTAAAATTGTTGAAACTAGTTTGTAAGTAAAGAGGCTATACAATAAAATTTTAAGGGTTGGGAAGCTTTGGTGCCATCCTACTCCCAAAACAGTTTGCTGTGTGCATTTTATCAGGGCTGACTTGAAATCAAAATATCATACGTAGTAGTGGCCGTAGGTCTGTCTGTATCTTGGATATCCTTCACATCCACATCTGTTGAAGATGACTAAGGTGTGGGGTGTGACACCATATAGTCTGGTGTAAGTGTATCCTCATGATGGAGCAATAGGCTTCTCTGAAACATCAACAGACTTCTACCAGACAACGTAACATAATTTCCCAGAAGACAGCAATTTTTATAGTCACCACAATAAAACATTAAATCTCACAATACTGTTGAAGTAGTGTACTGATAGCTGTGAGGCAGCTTCCCCATGGGACACCACCTTTACGGAGGCCCTTGTATAGCTGGGTTCGATCTCATGCAACAAGGAAGATGGGATCTATGCTGATGATAATGTAACTACTGGCAGGGTTACCCAAGCCAAACAGGTCTCAGTGGAGAAGCCAGACAAAACTTGTCACTGGGAAATAAACCCTGGAATAAAACCTCTTTGAAGTCCTTTGAATCTTCACTTTTCTCCTCACTGGGAACATGCACATTAAAGGATACACCAGCAACCTCTCAGAATTATATATGATATCTAATCACTAACCACCTTTACTCTCTTAATTGCTGATACTATTCTTTGATGTACAAAAAAAAAACCCTGTTCCCAATTGATGATTTTCGTTTCCTTTTCCATAGAAAAAAAATATAATCCCCTGCTCTTACTGTGCCCCCTTTGTCCCACCTAACCTCCTTTACACCTATTAAATGTAATTTGTACCTCCCTGTAATTTGTAACTCCCTGGCCGATGTTGTGAGTGAACCTGAACTATATAGGCTCCATACAGTCCACGCACTAAACCTCATATCCATTTTCCACTGCATAGGTCTTACCAAAGGATCAATCCTGGTCCAAGGCACGTGTATCTTTCATAAAAAGGCCAGTTTTTATGGTGAATTGTTAGCACCTTGCCCAACCCCAAGCTGGAGGACCACCACTTGTCGGCTGTCTGCGACTGCTTATGCAACATATTTGTAGTTACGCTTTGTAATGGAGGTCAACCCTTCATCCACAACCTGAGCACATACCATGGTGACAGTGACCCACTTATCATGGGATACGCAGTACCCTTCAAAACGTCCTCCACATCATCCATTGCTAAATAAATTAGATCTTGAGCCAGAACATTGTTGTTAAGTAACCTAGGAATTACTCAGTTAACTACCCCAGTAGCAGATGCTGGGATAGCTCAGTTAATCTACAGGTTGGACAACTGGGGAATCATGATTAGATTCCTGACAAGGGAAATAGATTTATTTCTTCTCCAAAACCCCCAGACTGGGGTCTGGGGTCCACCCAAAGTCCTATTGAATGGGTACTGGGGGCAAAGTGACCATGGTGTGAATTTGACCAGTTACCTTCATCTAGCACCAAGGTTAAAAATAAGGGGGCTTTATGTCTCCTCCCTGCATTTGCCTTCATGGCATACACAAGGACAAATTTATGGTGACATTTTGCTGCCCCTGGTATCAAATTGGTCATTTTGTAATGAAGTAAAAATTCGGTATACAGTTTCTGTAATGTTGCATCTTCCATGGAAAGTTATTGTTTGAAAATACAGTGTGTTTAAAAAAACATTTATTCATTAAGCACCATTAAATTTATCAGAGCAGCATGAAAATTAGATATGTGTGTGTGTGTGTGTGTGTGTGTGTGTGTACTTCCATGGGCATGAAATTGTAGTTTATGGTTTACTGTGAAAGGAAGATTTATGGTTTTAATGGCAGTTCATCATCATTATTGATCATGTTTCTGGATGACAATACATTCAGATGTGGACTCTACTGTTCATTTCTTATAGACTGCTATTGTTCCCATCTGCTAGGTGCATCCTGGTGACAGTCATCTTAGTCTGCCAAAATGTTGTAGCATTGATGAATAGTATTTGGCTGTCAAAGTCAATATAATTATGTTTCAACTGTTTTAAAACTTGAGTCTCTTGGAGACACTAAAGATATATACTTTGTTGTTATGTAGCTGATCGCACAAGAAGATTTCATAACCTACATGTGCATGAGGCAGCCTGGATAGTGTAGTCAGTTTAGTGACCAGGCTACAGACTGGACAGTCCAGGGTTAGAATCCTGGCAGGGGCAGGAGATTTTTCTCTTCATTGAAACATGCAGACCAGCTGTGGGGCCCAACCAGCCTCCTATTAAATGGGTACCAGCCAAGTTTCCCAGACATAAAATGACTCAGGTCTAGAGCTGACCGCTCTCCTCCATCTAGTTTTGAGATCTTTCCCCTTTATGCCTTCATGGTGATGGCAGGGACAATGTTATCCTTTTTTAGGCTTGTTTGCCAAATTGCAAAAAGTGACTAGTAGCTTCTTCATGTGCATCTGTCTTGTATTAGTAACATGATTCTGGTATGCTATATCTTAAATTGTGCATTATTTATTTCTTGCTGTGGAAGCCTGGATTTAGGTGTAATCTCATTGCAGTCCATGTGGAATTTGTGATGGACAGGCAACAGACAGTTTTTTTCCCCCCTGCTGTTATTCTGCAGATAACTTGCCTGTGTTACTTTCAGCCCCCCCTTTTTTGCCTAACTCAGCTTATCAGTCGTTTCGCATGTCTTAATCTCAGGGAATCTAAGTGTTCTAAGTAGCAGAACAGTAATTTTATAAACAATTGAACACTATTAACCTTTTGGCGTCGGAATTATATTTTTAAATTTTAGCACACTCTGCATACAGGAACCAAATACGTTAGATTTATGAAACAAACTGCATATTGAAGAGGAAAAAACGGAGAGTATATACCATGTTTAAAATATTCAGTACCTATATTTGTTGAATAAATATATAAAATGCAACCTTTAGAGGTTAGCGGTGCGGTACAACCACTATAGGTGTCGTTAGGCATCAAACGGTTAATATTATTTGTATTATTTCATGGTTATTAGAGTTTGTATATTTTCTTATGTGGATGTGTCTTTGAAAAATGTATGCACTGCTAGCCTTGGTATCACGTACGCAGCTTATTACATCCTGGGTAGGAAACAGACTACTTGCTTACGTTAAGGATTCAAATTCGCACGATTCAAGTCCATGCCCCCTTAAATATTCTTACTCTTCCCAATTGGCTAACTGGTTAAATCCCACTACTCCCTAATAGAATCAACAGTCAAAATTTGATACACTTTGTTTCTATTGACTCACTTATGTAGCGCTGTTGTTTATTGGTGTGATGCCAGTGTTTCTGGCCGAAAATTGCTGGTGTGATGAAACAACATGGAACGCTTGACAGGAGGGGATAATGAAAGCTCAGTGAAGGAAGTGGTTCTCTTCAGTTACTTTGCCCTTTTCAGCTTGCCCTTATACAATTTCTTTTATGTTGGTGTGACAGCCTTCATCTTTTACTTTAAATTTCAGGCACCTATACATGATTGGTTGAGAGTTAAGAACTTCCTGGGTATCAGTCTGCTTCAAATCTGTAAATCCTTCATCTGGAACTGGCTAACATGAGGATGTTTGTTATTTCTTTTTGCTGATTGGGAAGTTCCTGGAAGTCATTAAATACTTCAGGCCAAGGCTTCCTACAGCATCCAAGTCACACTAACAAAGGTCTCTTTCTGACTTACATCCAACATACTGTGGATGGTGCTGCAGGAGTGAAGTGGTGTTCTTAGGCAGATACACGGCTGGGGTATTTGAGTGGGTGAAACCACGATCCTGGACAAGGAGGACCTTGAATACTAGATTCTTGGACTTCAGGTACCGTTCAGTCGTATGAAAAGAGCGAACCAGTCTAGCATCTGCTTCATCTTCCAATTCTTCATAATAAGACCTAAAAAACAATGACAAGTGGCTCTTGTTCTTCCTCTTTAGGGTCTGAGAACTGTAAAAAACAGTAGATCAGCGTAGGTTGTATTATAAAGTTCTTTAAAACATTAGAAGAGAATAGAAGGATGATGTAATTCTTTGATATTTTAAAACCTGGGTAAGTTTTTTCCCTCTCAGATCTGAATGTAGGACGGTTATCCAGAAATTAAAGATACAAAATGGGTGGGAGAGGAAGGGAAATCACCGCTGTGAAGGTGCACTCTTGTGTCTAGCATGCTCCCATTTCCATTTGTTTTTGCATGTAAAGAAACGTCTGACCAGCCAGAAATTTCATGAACACAAAGAGGTGAAAAACAAAATCACTACATGTTTGCATGTGCAGGCAGCAGAGTTCTGTGACATCGAATACAAAAACTCATACCCAGGCAAAGCGCCTTGACAGAAGTGGGTATTATGTTGAAAAATAGTCGAAGGTATTTTCAGGACATCCTACATACATGTTGGTATTTCCTTCCAAAACAGGTGTGTCTGCTTGGAGTGGTAAATAGGCTTCTTCAAAATACTCTGTTTGCTTATTACCAGCCACATGATTAGCACATGGCTGATTCTGCTCTTCTCTCATGTTGTGAAGGCTCTTCTTCTTCTTAAAATTTGCACATCACCTTTCACTGGCATGGAAGCTGCCCTTCTTACCCCAAGACCCTGCCTGGTGGTCTCAATCACCACAGTGTCACTGACTGACAACCCTTTCCTGTTGTGCTTCATCTTTCACCCTTACATGCAAGCTTCTTTCCGCCTTATTGAGCAAAGGGTCATGACAACATACGCAAGCAATTTTTGTACTTGTTTGAGCCATGAACTTAATGCTTTCCCCATTTTGTTAAATACAGGGCATTCCTAAATTAGTTACAAAAAACTAAGGCATAATAACACAGAAAGTAGAAAACTTAGAGTGTTATGATATATCACAAAATGCAGTATATATTTAAGTTTTATCTACTGATATTCACAGGTGTTCAGTTTGGTGTCCTCATGTCACATGCAGATGTCCCATCTGTAAGTGATTTTGTCCTGAATCCTATAAATCATGTCCGCATCTGTGGCCACAACCACTTCTGTTATCCATGTCTGTAATTCTTCCAAACTTGCAGGAAGAATTGGAACAAAAACTTTGTCTTTAATATCCCCACACACAAAAGTTCAGGGGTGTTAAATCAGGCATTCATGGTAGCCAAGCTATTGTTCCACCATGTTCAATCCAAACAACCATCTGCTGCTTGATGTGAGGTAACTAAATTGAAAAACCTGTGAATGTATGTAGATAAAACTTAAACATATGCGGAATTTTTTTATATATATCATAATACTATAAGTTTTGTATTTACTGTGTTATTACACATTGGTTTTATATAACTAATTTAGGATTTTGCATGTTGAGGTTTGCCTTTGAGTGTTTTATGTTATTCTGTGTGATGTGTGTTATTGTATTGTATTGTATTGTGCTATACTGTATTGTATTGTCCTGTCTTGCATTGTAGCACCCTGCTACCAGGTATAAACCCATTTGCAGTTAATAATAATGATAATATATATGTGTGAAACCATTGATTTGTTTACTCTGTAATGGTGTCTAAATGCTGCAGTGCTCATTCCCCTGTCAGACTTATTCCACACCTCCACCTTATGTAACAAAAACACCATTTTTTCTTTCTCCTCCATATGCCCTCCATGAACATGTACATCACCCTTTTCAGACATAACTAAAATGTAGGGGCAACAGTTAGTTCTAAAAATTGTGAAAAATGCAGTCAAAGTGCATTTATATTCAGCAGTATCTAGGTAGGCAGGCAGGCATATATAGCTTCTTGCACATTACTATGCAAGCACAATCATGAATAAGAAAGGGAACTACACTGCAATGCACAAGGGCTGTCAGAATAATTTCTCCATGAATAAATGAAACTCTGATGTGCAAACCCACAAATGAGACATGTCTACTGTAACAAGTTGTTCCCAAAATGAATAAAAATTATGATAATCTTGATCAAAATATTATCAGAATGTCAGTAGCACCAATAATCCTGTCAGCAACTAGTGTGGTGCTGCGCAAGAATTTCAAACTTATAAACATGAAACAAGGCATTTCAAACATCTACAACAGTGCTTGGAACATGCCACACTGTCTGCAGATTTGTCAGTGTAAAAGGATAATTTTGGCAAAACTTGTAATTGCTTTAGTGTAATATGCAATTAAATTAACTGGTGCAAGACTTGTGCGCAAACAAATGAAGCAGTAGTAGCAGCAGCAGTAGTAGTAGTAGTAGTAGTAGTAGTAGTAGTAGTAGTAGTAGCAGTAGTAGCAGCAGCAGCACCCTGAATATAACATATTAATAATCTCAACAAATAAAGAAATAGTGGCCTGTGATAATTTGCTCATCAGCTTAATATTTTTTACTTATCATCTAAATAGTAATATCCAACATCTTGAGGACTAAAAGTGCAAGATGTTTTAACATACCACTTGTTTCAAAATAATTTATGAATGGTTGTGGCTGTGGTCTGTGAAAGTATTAAGTTCATTTCTTTGTGTTGCATGTGAAAAGGTGAGAGACAAGAGAAAGGAAAAACCAGTTCTGCAAGGGAAGAGCAAGATGAGGAAACTGAAATTACTCGTCTCTTTGGGATGAAACAAATTCACGTTCACAGATGTCTAAAATGTGGCCGTGAAGTTAGCAAAGAGTCTATAGTTCTGCTGTGTAATCTTATATATCCAGACATTAGTACAGGTATGAGTTCAGATTTATTGGACAATAACATAGGAGTCCCGTGTAGTTCAATAGTTATATTTAGTTGGGAATTTGTTGTTGGTGTCACATTAGAAATGGAAAAAGTTGTTTGTACCATGCTTGCTTTGCAGTGAGATATTGTCAGTTTCATTATCTCACATGCATTTTGCTTGGAGCACAACTGACAACATTCAATAGAATGTACCATTTTTTTACGTTCTCTGAACCATATATTGCGATACATACATGTGAAAATAACCAACAAGATGCACAGTTTCTTTCATTAATTTATTCCAATTAAACTATTCTCTACATTCTTCAAAAAAATAATTGTTCATTATCAGGAAGTCATTTCTGTACACGAAGCATACAATATTTTATAATGCTGAAATTGTATTAAAATTATGTGAATGTCTATTTATACAGTGTCATTAAAAATGTAAAACCCTACATTAAGATGAAAAAAAAATTACGCTCCTAATGACATTGTATATATAAACAATTTGCATAGTTTTAATATAATCTCAGTATGATAAAATACTCTATACTGCGTGTACAGAAATAACCTCCCGATGGTGCACAATGATTTGTTTGAAACATGTAGACGATAGTTTAATTGGAATAAATTAATGAGAAAAAGTGTGCATCTCGTTGGTTATTTTCACGTGTTGCATGTACCATGTTCAGTTATTATGGAAGGCATCTCATAGAGACAATAAACATTATGCAGTGGTGGCATTCATATTATTTTGTAAACATGTGTAATTAATTTAAGATTCATTATAATTTTGATGTGTGCTGTTATTTAGTAACATATCTTACTTATGTTCTAGGAAAAGCAGAGTTCAGTTTCAGTGATGTGCTACTACAAAGTTTGTGTCCAGAGCAGGTAACTCCAGCGTGGTGTGACTGCTGTGAGAAATATCAGCCAACTGTGCAGTCTCGCCAGTTAAAAGTTCTGCCAAAGGTTCTTGCCATGAACTGTGGTCTTGACAATCAACAGGTTGGAATATTTATTTTTAAATATATAACCTAATATTTTTATAGCCACTGTCTTGCATTATTATATCTTTGCACTGCCATCTATATGCAGTGCCATTACAAATACATATTCAAGCTGTGTGTACTGTCAGCTCTTTCAGCATAATGGCAAGTACATATGCAGTCTATGCATCCTGTCACTGGTGTGTTGACTGAGCAAACTGGTGTAAGCATTAAAACTTCAGACTTGTAACTGGGAGGTGTCTGATCTGAACCAGGATGTAAAAATTCTCCAGACTTCCAAGGATCACATCCATGGACCACATTTTTCCAATAAGTTTCAGTCCATTTCCTCACATATACAGGGCCAAATTCTTGAGGTAATAGACAAAGAAATTCTCAAAAATCTGAAGGATCACATCCTCAGAGCATGAAATTTTCAACAGGACACTGTATTAGTCTTGCTTCAACTTGCCATTTTTAGGTGTGTTTGCAAACTTGCATAAAGCAACTATTAGCTTCATCATATATGTCTGTCCATCTGCATGGAACAGCTCCGCTTCCACTGAACAGATTTTTGTGACATTATATTTGAACACTTTTTGAAAATCTGTTAAGAAAATTCAAGTTTCGTTAAAATCAAACAGGAATAACAGGTACTTTGTGTGAAAACCTATGCACATTTGTGACAATATCTTTGCTGAATTCTTCTTAGAATGAGAAGTGTTTTTAACAAAGAATGTAGTGAAACTCAAAACACATGTTTTATGTTCAATAACTTTTTTAAAAAATTGTACGCTGGGTGTGAGATAATGTGGAAAATTGCTGTAGAGCCAGAGCTCACAGTTGACAATATAACACAACATATGCTGTTTGCATGTTTGATAACTAAGGCCACAAACACACAATCAGAATGTAATATTTATAGCTTTTCCACAGCAACAGTGGTTAGATAAATGTGCCTCAAGTTCTGTTATATATACATTGTCTATCTTGTTTTCCACTCACCTGGCCATGATCCAGGTTCTTGTATACGATTTTGGAATTGCCAATAAGACATGACCCTAAGAGGCACATGATCATTATAACATCGTGGTGGTGGTGGTGGTGGTGGTGGCGGCGGCAGTGGCGGTGGTGGTGATAGTGGTGATAGTGGTGATGGAATTGTGCACAGTGTGCAAAGTTAATTATGACATTTGCTGTAGTCTATGATAGGCTGTTGTTCATATAAGTTATTTATAAGCTGCCATTGTTTCTGGCATGTCATTGATCACTGATAAATTCATAACAGCTGTCAAAATGTTACTTGTAAACAAGCAGTGATTAATGAATATTTTATTGTCTTGTGATTTTAAAATTAAAAACCCACTGTGTTCCACATTCTTGTCACAGCCATATATCTTTGTCCCAGATACAGATGTTTAAAAAAAAGTGATATCTTGCTCCTATTAATGGCTGGAAATGGGGGGAAACTCACATGTAAACACTGTTTACTGTCATTTCAAAATATTGGCTTTGTATAAAAGTTTTGTTTTATGAATCTGTGGAAAGGATACAGACTTCTTGCAGTTTCATTATATTGTCGGTAGTGAAGGGTATGTAGTGGAAGGGCACGTAAGGAACTGGTGGCATAATTTAAAGTACTTTGCTGCCATTTTCAGCCAGCCTAGAATGGAACAGTACAATATAACAATAATATTTAAATGTCAGATATTAATGTAGAAACAGAATTTATAAATATAAATGTGTCTTTTGAAACTTAGGTAAGTACATCTGCACAAGTCACAGCATGTAGGTTGCTAACCTGTTTTATGTGATAACTGTGCAATGTATTCCACCTGCATCAGTTACATATTATTGAAACTGTGACTGACCTCTTCTTTTACAGAATAAACATTTCTGGCAAATGCAAATGGACCAGATTGTTCAGAAAGTACTAGACCAATCTGGTGTCCAAGCTATTGGTGGTTCAACTGGCAAACCATGTCGGTATGGCTCCAACTGTTCTAGATCAGGTTGCCGTTTTAAACATGCTGGCAGGCAAGGAGGTAATTGTTAGTTCAGACTTCATGGTTATGTAAATTCATATTTTTAAGTTTCAGTTTGTCCTTATAAGTGTACATTTCTGAGCATGACTTTCTCAGAATAAATGTAATCACTGCAAACACATAGTACTTTGTCCTGAATTTCTATTTAATAGGCATATTCCTTCATTATCAATCATCTGCTTTATTTTGGTAGTGTTACTGATTGTGCGCAGTTCACATATTACTGTTTTATACACAAAGGTGATTCTTTTGTCCTAGCACTTTCTGCCCTCAAATCAATATCACATCCCAAATTCTGGCAAGAGAGGTTGGCAGAGGTGGAAGAAGGTGTCACTAAATGTAGCTTAGTAATGGGAGTTATTAATTCATGAAGAATGCTGTGCCATAAGCACAAGAAGGTAGGGTTGGGTTCAGTCTCAGGGTAGTCCTTGTGGGATGTGTGGGCAAAAAAAAACTAGTACTGGGGCAGATTTTTGTCTTGAGAACTTGGGTTTTCCCTGCCAATGAATTCCTCAGTGCTCCACACTCATCTGTCATCTGAGGCTGGTACAGTATGCCTGTTTGATGCAGCAGTACCAGAGACTGACTCTCAGCCTTTGCTGAAATTTAAACGATATATCATGAAAAGGGAGTTTTGCAGAAAGAGTTTATACTTGTTAGTGAGTGTTTGTATCAGATTGAGATTAGAAACAGGTTTGCAGCTTTGGAGAACTTAAATGGAGACGAGAACGTTAATAGGACTTGGGAAAACATTAAAGAGAATATCAAAACCTCAGCTAGAGAGAACCTAGGTCTGCACAAATGGAAGCAGCATAAACCATGGTTTGATAAAGAATGTATAGATTTCTTAGATCAGAGGAAGCAGGCTAACATGCAGTGGATACAGGATCCAAGCCGAAGCAATGTAGATAATCTGAACAATGTAAGATGTAATGCTAGCAGACATTTTAGGAACAAAAAGAAGGCATATCTGAAAGCTAAAATTGAGGAACTT
>Ga0123355_10005437_pt1 | contig 18652 bp, 7 predicted proteins | sample TergutEmb28metaG_3_FD_89872 | JGI IMG/M metagenome (GOLD analysis project Ga0123355, IMG submission 89872) | Embiratermes neotenicus P1 segment gut microbial communities from Petit-Saut dam, French Guiana - Emb289 P1 | ecosystem: Host-associated > Arthropoda: Insects > Digestive system > Gut ... | reverse complement strand
TTAACCCTCCAAGAAAAAAAATGAACACGGAATTTTTTGTCACATTTAGGAAAAGAACCTAACACCCCCCCCCCCCCCATTTATGAGTCTTCCTTTTTGTACGCAGCACAAAAACACATACGGTCTTGTTTCTGTTTTGAAACTGTGGAAATTATATAGTTTTGACATTTGTTTTCTGAAAGTTAAATGTATTGAAATTATGACAATGGAAGATGCTCCTTGGGCGATTTGATTTACTTATCTATTTGCCCTTAACTAGTAAAGTACGAGGGGGTGCTGTTAAGTCCTTAGCCAGACCAGGAAAGAAATAAAGCTACAGCGACCAAACTCGGGATTTATTCAACGTACTACCCACGAAGCTCAATACACTACCTAGCCCGTTGCTCTAACTTTTTCAAGCCACTCAAAAAAAAATTCAGAATATTGTCTGTCCAACCAGGTCTCCGCGGCAGCATTGACCTTCGCGTCGGATGAAAAATGGCGAAATTTCAATTGTTTTCAGTCCAGAGAACAGATGGTAGACCGACGGGGCCAGATCCGGAGAATAGGTTGAGTGATCAATACAGTTCCTTCTGGGTTGCGAGTGACCGGTGTGCCGGGGCATTGTCGTGCAAGAACAAGACCCCATTGGTGGCAGTCCTTCATTTGCACCAGCAGAGATGAATAATACTCTGCGTTGATATTTTGGCCCTTTGGGAGATAATCAATGAGGAGGATGCAGACTTGATCCCAAAAAATCGAGGCGAGAACTCTTCCAGCGGATTTTTGCACTCGGAATTTTTTGGGACGGGATGAGCCGCTATGTCGCCACTCCATTGATTGTTGCTTTGTCTCCGGGTCATAGTGATACAACCAGGTTTCTTCCATTGACGTTATTGATCCGCGTTCAGGAATTTCGAGACCCACTTCGCGGAGAACTTCCGCATGTGCAAATCGCCATGAATGATGGACCCAACCTGCTCACGTGAGATGCCCAGTCGCTCAGCTATTGATTTAGTCGAAATCCAGCGGTCTTCCTAGATTAGCTAGTGAATTTGTTCAATAATCTCCAGGGTGATCACTGTTTTGGGTCGTCCAGGACAAGGCGCATCACAGGTGGAATAATCACCACGTTTAAACTGGGCCACCCAGATTTTGACGGTGGCATATGATGGTGCATGTTTCCCTAAGGTTTCTGTCGGAATGGCGTGAATTCCTTCAGCGCCTTGCCTTGCAGGAAAAGAAAATTTGACAGCTCGCGTCTCCCAACATGCTTCCTTTCAGCCTCTGTAACAAGAAATATTTGCAACTCGGCACAGGAACTGACCCCTGTTTCAAACGACACTATCGATTCCGTCCTACGACATCGGGAAGTAGGTCGGGCTAAGGACGTATCAGCACCCCCTCGTATAATGTAATTGTGGCTTCCATATTTACCGGATATGCATTCACAATTTCGAATAAACTTGAAGTGTAAAATAAGGAGTGCCATATTTGAAATTGGAGAAATAGAGATTGTTTCTAATTCAGATATTAGAGGAATGAAATTTAGAATTATTGTTCCTATTTCTGGAAAAATATTTTCCATTTCTTTACTCAAACGTATGTGTGAATGTAGCTTAAAAATTCGAAGTTACTCCCATTTTTATAATTAAATTAATATATCATTAAATATTCAATGTTGCTCTCTAAAACAATTGTGGATCCTAAATTATGCTAATTACGTGGTACCAACAAAAATCCAAAGTAGGATGAATATTTTCTGTGATTAACGTGTAGGATATTATGAAATGCTTAAAACCTGATTTCAGTTTTGGAATTAAAGTCACTGCAAAGGCAGTGTAATAGACAGAAATACTCACTTTTCAAAGGGATCTGTGAGCGTCCTTTGCATTATGTACTTAACGTGTTAAGTATAAAAATAAGCCACTTTTCTTACGCGTTGTGTCAGCTGAGTTCCAAACCAGCAGATCAGCAGCACATCAGCAGCGAACACTATATAAATTGCCAGCCCTTGACTCATATCCGAGTAGTTTCCCCAGTTCTGCAAAATGTTTTCATAATATCAGAAGCAAAAGACAATAATGATATATTTCAAATAATATATCTGTTGACAATGTATTAAAAATGAGATTAACCTGCAGATTTTTTTTTTATATAAGTTTCTTTGGGGGACCGCGGTAGCACAGTGGTTAAGGTGCTGTGCTACAAATCGGAAGGTCACTGGTACGATCCAGCTGGCGTCAGTGAATTTTTCATTGACATTAATTTCTTCCAAACGGCCCTGGGGTCGAATAAGCCTCTAACAGAAATGAATACCAGGATTATTTCCTGGTGGTAAAGGCGGCCGGTGCATAAGGCTGACAACCTTACCACCATCCTGTGCGGTTGTCATGAAATCAGGGAATCTTAACTTCCTGGAACCCTCCGGTACTTCCCAGACCTATAACGGGACTGCTAACTTTCTTTCGTATGACACAGTGTAGACTCTGCTAAACCCTAACGCGTAGCCGAGTAACTGCAAATGTGCTTACCGTCAGTACATGCTAACAAAGACTGTATCTGTCTGCTCACTACTCCGGCTATATTGAGTGTTCATTCCGTGAATGAAATCAGACGTTGGAAGTGAATTAAATCAGATGTTGGAAGTGAGCCCATATGCTTGTTGGCCGCATTCAAATATTGTCAGTAATCAACTGGCAAATTTTTTAGTTTCATTCCAGATTTTTGACATAATATTTGTTGTTATTTATGCCAGGCAATTAAAAATAAAATTAAAGATGACACGGGTTTGGATCTAGAGAACTAGAAGGTCACTGATCAATTAATCGTGTATCAAACAACTTTCGTAATGTTAGCAGCGTCCTATTAGTCGTATTGCTTGTAGCACTCTAAAGCGAGAAGAAAAGTACGTCTTATCTTCATCTATCAGTTTTTGGAGAAGTAGACTGGTATCGGCTTTTCAAAACAGTCTGTTGTGATTCCTGTGACGATTCATTTAGAAGGATCTGCACAACAAATTTAATTTGATTGGGAAATTGTTGAAGTAATTTATACGAATTTCGTAAAACCCACTGGTTATTGCTCTGAGTGTTGATATATCGGCTAAATTCTTCCTTGCTTCGTCAAAAAGAAATAACACTTCAAGTTGAACAGTTTAGCTGTGCGCTGTTTTGTTATCCAATTGCAGAAATTAATCCTATTTCCAGTGACACAAAATTGTATTCATGTTCGTCGGCTGTCAACTTATACCGAGTATTGGCACAGTTATCACAAAGTTCTTTAGAGTTCGCACCCTTTATACCTAATTTTTAAACAATAATACGTAGTGACCAAACTTTCAATGTAGCAGCCAGCTCTCCCAGTAGGTAACTTCTTTCCAAATTTTGAAATGACCGCGTCTACATTCTCACATTTTTAATTTACGTATGTCACACTTTGTAAATCATCATCAAACTTATTCTTTCTTCCTTCTTGTCTTTCTATTCTTATTAATCATATTTCAATTTTTTACTGTTTAGTAGTTTGTATAAACTAATCTAAAATTCACTACTAAATGAATGAATACACTAATCTAAAATTCAGCATATTAAACATGTTACGTCTTTTTTTAATGTTAGTCATCCTGATGTGTTTATTTGTACATGTAATTTATAACGTATGAGTCACGCTAGGTAGAGTGGAAACGGAATCTGGTGGCACACGGCGACGCACGGGAGGAGAAGTGAAGGGGAAAGAGGCGAATGGAGTGGGTAGCCAGCAATCTTCAGCTTGACTCGCACTCCAAGAAAGCCAGTACTCGACTGAACTGACACCCCCGCCGATATAAATGGACTCGTCCGTTTCGCTGAAAGACCGAATCTGGTTTCTGCGCGTGTTCCATCACATTCCGTTTTCACTCTACTGCCGGCAGTACCCAGCCTGACTCATCAACACCCTGCATTATTATATGTAATCTGTTCTTTTATCTTCTGTTATAATATATATATATATATAGCTTGTGACCTATTCAGTGTGGAACAATTACATGGCACCTAAATAATTCAACCCAAGCTCCGATAATAGCTAATAATCCCCAATATGCACATATGTTAGAAGTCACATTACTGTAACCCCTAAATAACCGAAGCTTACTCTTGCCTTGCGAACAATACTATATCCAATCCCTCCACCAAGAAGGCAAACTCATTCCGGAACAGAGCCCAGGAGAAACCAACCCCCTGTTCCAAACAGTCATTGACCTCCAATCCCCACATTCCACATGAACAGGCCAGTAATGCTTCAGCCTGCATACGGATACCTCACCACCACAGCCAAACCACAACGTAACATCAATGTTTAAGCTCAGATACACGACATCAGAATAAATTCAGGAAACATTATCAAAACATATTACACACAAAGAACACTCAATATCCATAAGACACCGCAGCAGCCAATATTTGCAGAAACACGCCTTCTAAAACAACTAAAAACGTCAAGAATAAACACTGCCTACTAAATAAGCGCGCTAATGCAATAACCTCTATCCTTACAGATCAATACAACACATGAAATAACTCAACAAATAAGTCGCAAGCTCCTGAGGATGGATGTATTAACATCCGAAACACGGTGAGCATTAAATAAAGATATAATAAAACAAGTTACATCAAGTTGGTCTCTCTTTACTCAACTATCAAGATGATGCACGGTCCAATAAATATAAGATTTACTGACACATGTACTCTTGCAATAATTACACTAACTACTGTAAGCGTTTGGGATCCCAGAATGCACTCTGAACATTTTTAACTTTGGATCTGTACCTTAGAAGGCCGGAAGATGACTCAGAAAGGGTCGAAACATGTGACCCTAAAATAGTATTTTATGTAATAAAGCTGTTGTGTTTTTGACTGATACGTTATATTTTATATGCTTGTCACGTCTTACTCTATATAATATTCATAAATTTTTCATTTAACCATGGAGAATAATTTGCATGTTCTTCCTACTTTAATTAACACATGAGTGACTATAAATATCACAACCACGTTCCGCCCGTTAATGTACCAGTGTGATTCATTTCTGTCTTACTAACCTTGTTTACACCAAATTTTAATGTAGCACGTAAATTTTTATACATGTAATGGTGCTTAGCGTTTTGAAATCCGGTCATTTGGCACTTCAAATTCTTCATCTACCTACATCATATTTTGCTAGTGTGGAGCCTGGCAACTTGCACAGTAAACATTTCTTACCTTACCCCTACACGTGTAGTTCAAAGCAACTGACATCTCCATAATCTGTGTGCTAAAATATTTTAAAACCTAATAACAATCCTACAGAATTTCTCAAATGATGACTATTTATCGGAAGTCCTAAACTCCCACCCAACTCTCCATCCAACCACATATATCTCAGTAGTCACTTAAAAAGCACCAATATAGTTTGGTTTTTTGTTTTTGAGAATTTGTTATTTAAAAGCTACGCTTTCCATAACTGAATTGAGTTTTCATAATCCCGGGTCTGCTCAATTTAACCTTTCGTATTTCTTTTTCTGTAACTCGACAATTAATCATCTTAACTAGCACTATCGGTGTGACTGAGTCTCTGAACGGCAATTATCACACATGGACACAAATCCAGATCATTTCTTACTCTGAGAACATGCCCCAATTACAAATCATATTTTTCGGTCGTCTGGAACCTGCATTTCGCTTCCATAGCTGAGGATGTTTGCTCTTGAAATGATAATAGAAATAATTTCTATCAGATAGAATAATAGACTAAAGAAAATAGAAGTGAAGAAAGTAACACAACAGAATGACACATTTAAAAATGTTAATTTTCTATCAGATGTTTTCTCGTTATTTGCTTAATTATGATCATTTCCATCTTCCACCTAGCCATTCCAATTCTAAGAAAGCTTTAGTCGAAAAAAATTAATGCACTAATACTTTAACCTGACTGAGTAATTATGCCTTCATCTCTTCGGTGATGTTTTCATATATATCTATCTTTGACATTGGTTTGCTTGCCTTCTGTTTCTTATATAAGTGAATGTATCCCGAAGTGACATTTTAGTCATTTTGATGGAAACAAGCAGCAGTTCCTACACGCAGTTCCTCGATATCTATTTTGTAATAATTACTGGATGAATCCTACTTCCACTAGGTTTTACCGCAGATTTACTTCCGAATTTTGTTACTGTGAATATATGCAATTTAAATCCCAATTATGATAAGAATTCATATCAACTGTTGGGAGCTACCGGCACTGTGACAGTCCGCCCTACTGGAATTATTCACCTGCTGTGTCCTTACAAATGCGCAATTAAAATACACTAAAAAATGTAAACGTTGCCTGCTAGGAATTTGCAGCTGAGTAAGTAAGGAAATATTCAGAGTGACTGTATATCGTGAATCGAGACAGGCTTTATGACTGCAATTTCGAGATGTCCGAAAAACAGATATCATTATCCAAAAGCTTGCAGGGTTTAGGCTTCGTGACCTATTCCGGTCCCATTAACAGTCAAAAAATTTTGGAGTGTTCGTCTTTGGCTTCATTTCCCACGTGGTTGTTACTTCATCATTAAGTGTGGTAGTCTGTGTCTGTCCAGTTGCCGAAAATATGGTACCCACTTATTGCTGTAATTTTGGATTTTCTTTCCAAATTGTTTAATTTTAAGTTCTGATAAAATATCTTTACTGGTTTCGTGATCTTAACATATGCATTTTGCCGTTTTCTTCATAACATTTATTGCCCTTGAAGTTATCCTGAATTTATTCTATTCTCTAATTGTCAAAACTACACATCCGTATAATAAAGTAGGTAATGGCAAAGTGTTATATATTTTTAATCTAGTTTGTTTTTAGACTTGAGAGTGTTTTAAAGTTCTGTTAATAATTCTTGTTATCTGGAGAAATTTGGTATTTTAACAATAATGTACTGTTAATTTTTTATGAAAGAGCAACCTGGGTAATTAAAAGTGTCTATTTGTTCTGTAATATTATTATTTATTACAATTTAACTTCTCAATGGATTTCTTAGAACAGTTTATGAATACAAAATTGGTGTGTTTTTATTTTCTCTATAATTTCTTCTGAAATATTTATTATTCTAAGAAGAATTAAGCTAGTTTTGGTCATAAATTTACAAAGGTCTTTATGTAAATTGCTCTGTTTTCTTTTCAGACATTGATGAAACCTGAAGTTCTTTGACAGATTTTTTGAAAGATACCCACATATCAAATTTCATTAAAATCCGTCCAGTGAGAGCGGAGTTCCATGCAAATGGACAGACACACAGACGAACAGACAGAAATACGTGACGAATCTAACAGTCGCTCTTCGCAGTTTTGCGGATGCGCCTAAAAATTAATCTGTCTTTTTTGTGTATTGTTTCTTAGTAGACTACAATGTCATTTTGTACACAAATGTACGTATATGTGTACGTGAGTAGTTAAGTTTTGAATTATCCGTCATCGTGAAGTTTATCGCGGGTCGGTTTGTGGACAAAACACAGGAAGTCTTGAGTAGTCTCCCATTATGAACTTCAAAGTTCCATTTTTATTACTGTAAAAATAACGTGGCAGTTCATGAAATAAAGGACTTCACACTTTAACAATAACACACACACACACACACACGTAGGGAGAGTCAAATGAAAACTTTAAAAGTGCCGTAAAAATTCGAAACAGTTCGATTGTCTTGTAAGTTGACAACAATGATACTCATGGTTTCAAGCATTGCTGACAGGTGGCAGTACGATGCAGGAATGCAACACAATGACGCAGTAGTAGTATAAAGATGGCGGCCCCGCTTGCAACATGCACCAAAGAAGAACAGTGTTCTGTCATCCGTTTTTTAAATAGTGAAATGGTGAAACCCATCGAAATTCATCGACGAATGAGAGTTAAGTATGGTGATGCATGTCTGTCACTACAGCAAGTGTAGGAGTGGACTAGGAAGTTCATGAACGGCATTACACGTACACCCTTCTCGACATGGTCAGACACGACAAGTTGTGATGCCAGAGGCTTTTGCAGCAGTTGAAACCATAGTGATGGAAAATCGCCGCGTAACAGTGCATGAAATAGCCGGACACTAGGATATGTGTCATGGATAAGAATACCATATCGTCCATGATGTTCTGTAGTTCCATAAATTGTCTGTTAGGTGGGTGCCACGCCAGCTGACTGCAGAATTGAAAGAACGACGTGCTGAAGACTGCCAGAAACTTTTGAAACGCTTTGAAGCAGAATATGACGGCTTTCTAGGTAGAATTGGTAGGGGAGATGAAACCTATATCCACTACCACCAGCTGGAAACCAAGAAAGCTAGCAAAGAATGGCGCCATACCTCCTCACCAAAACCGAAAAAATTCCGCACATAACAATCTGAGGGAAAGATTACGTTGACTCTCTTTGGAATAAACGAGGGGTAATTTTGGAGCACTACGTGCCCAGGGGGAACATTGTGACAAGTGCAACCTATGCAGATCTCCTAACGAATCACCCGCGTCGGCAACCAAGTCCAAACGACGTAGACTTCTGAGTACAGGTGTTTTGCTCCAACATGACAATGCTCTGTCTCATACTGCTCGTTCAAATATTACAACAATCCTAGATCTGTTCTTGAGTGTCTTCCATATCCGCAGTACTCACCATATTTCGTCCCCAAGTGACTTTCATGTCTTTGGATCGCTCAAAGAGGCGATGGGAGGCAAGTCTTTCAGGTCCGACGAAGAGATGCAGCAGGCGGGGCACGAGTGCCTGCGATCTCGGCCAAAATATTTTTTTTCTACAGGTATCCATGCACTTCCAAAGCGCTGAAACACTTGTATGGAGCGCAATGGAGATTACATAGAAAAATGAAGTCATTGTGGACATTTTCTCTTCAATAAATTACAAGATAAAAAATATTTAATGTTCTCATTTGACTCACCCTTATGTATGTACATATGCATGTATACAAATATATATATATATAACATTTATATTGCTGAAGATGCTATATGGCTCGATACTCAGATTTGATTGTTAGTAAGTGAAAGATGCATTTTTCTTGTCGGTGCTTTTGAAGATAATCGATGGATGAAATAACGTCAGAAGTGGTAATGGAAACATTAATCTGTCCAGGACATATGTTTTAATTTTAACATAACTAATAACGCTTCATGCTTATGTTGATTTCATGTCATCTTTGGATATTAACCCTTTAAACGCCGAGTTAAATCCTATCTGCCATCCGCTGACATTATTAGGAGCTCACAATATTCTCCACGTTAGCAGGATAAGGGTTAAGTAATTCAATTTTATGTTATATATGTATAATAAATTGCATTGCCGGGTGAATTCAAGATTGAATTCATTTTGATGCATGAAGAGCGTAGAGTTCTCAGTAGGATGGCTTAATGCAGCCCTAATTGTTTTAAGTTATTTCATGGTTAAAATACGTTGAAATTAAACTGGACGTTTATTACAGCTAACAGAAATCACTGCGTGACATTTCATCAGTCAGTATCTTTCAATGTTACAACATAAAACATTTCATATACTGTACCGCAACTGCAGAAAAAGCAGCGAAGCACATTGCTACCAGTGAAATCAGAAAGTGGCCACATAGACCGATATTCAGTACGTCTTCCAGTTGCTGCATATATCTGTTAAGAAGAAGAAACGCATAAAATTACTGTTAAAGGAGATATTATTACAGACACTACACTACTTCCTAATTTTGTGTCTGTAAGTTTTATAACTCTACTTGCAAGAAGTAACTTTAAACAGAATAATTTTCTGAAATTTCGAAGTTGCGTTGTGGAAAGAAGATTAGTAAAGAATTTTGAAATACATACAAAAAATATAAGTCCTGAAACACGTAGTAGACACGCATAAAAATATGTACATAATAGATACTGTACATTTAGTTGTTATTAAATGTTTTCCGGTGTTTTTAAATACAGTTACACTAAAGTGTTAAGTAATTCCTTCCTAACTTACTCCATTATATCCTGATGGTGTCGAATACACGCATTTAACTTAGCTTGCAAGTTACAGTTGGCAGTTGCAACATTCCGTTCATCTTCCTGCCCGTAGTGGTGTGTGATACGCTGCTCTCTGATATCCCATATGGCGGCATTTAGCTTATCGAACTGACTACAGGCCACAGCGATCAGTGTAGTAACCAGAGAAGGGAAACCGCAAATTATGCCCAACGTTAACAGTGTTGCGAAAAACTGTAAGAAAGTGAATAATTACAAATACGGCATACGGTAATTTGAGGACTTCGAGGAGTTAGAATAACCCGGTGACTTTTTAGGAATGACTTTTTGTGCTGATTCTTAAGACAAATATTATCCTTTCAGATTTTCTACTTCGTTTAATAGAGTAAATTCACTTTAAACCAAAACATTATATTTTGTTTGGATTGCATTTGAAAATGCTTGTCATGAAATGAAATGTCTTTGGAAATATTTTGTAATATACTTTCCATCTGTAAGCTTTATCGAATATAACAATATTAAATGAGCCCGTCAGAAAAAAAATAAATCTCAAGACGTGATTACGGGAATATGAGACAAGAATATAACGTCGGATATGTGAACTCGGATTCGGAATTCAGGCTACTGCCCTAAACGGTCTGTTTAAGAAACAAATGTGTTTGATATGTGCCGTTACAGGGCATTGCACGTGGAACACAGAATTTTCTTTTATGTACAGCGATTTCTTTTTAACAATTACTAAATTATTTTTACTCTCTATGATTTTCATTACAGTATTACAGTACTTAATATTTGCCACGAATTGCCAGAGTGCAGCACGATACAATTATTCTTTAATTAAGCTCAAAGTTGCTTGTTTGATATTAACACATTAATTTAATAACGTTAAACAAATTAATGTATTACAGACATATTAGCTCCAAGACAACATTTTTATTGCTTTGTTCACAGCGTGCTCGTCCCTGCTGTTGGTTACATGCTTGTTTTTGTTGCTATGTAGCAGACAGAACACGTGATGCTCAACGTTGGGCTTAATATATTAATAACTGAATTGTCAATATTTTTTCAAGAATTGGAAATATACTGAAAGTTGAAACGTTTCAGTGCTGTTATTTTCCGGCCAAAGTAATTTTGAATGTTACGCGTTTTATAGGTATATCAAAAGACCTATTCTCACACATCTATCTCAAATGACCTTACAAATTTTATTTGCATTTATATCAACAAAACATACTCCAGTTAACCCCAAAAATCTCTATTGAGCCGGCCATGGATATTTGTCTTCGTGACGTTCTAGCCGGAGCACTGGCTGTTCTGAGAGTCTTTTCCGTTCTTACAAAATTCTGATAGAACCCAAGTCAGGCCTCAAAAATTTCATTCCAAATTCACTCTATCTCCTTATTGTCAGCCATCCCTCAAATCAACAACAATGTAGTACCCTTAATTGAGAGGATCTTTGTAAAATAAGAAATAAAAATGAAATAAAAATGCATTAAAAATATTGAATTAAAAATATTATAAGGAACAGCATAATGTGAAAAAGTAAAAATATAAGAAAAATTATAACAAGGAGCAGGTGAAATTTGTGTCATTGTTAATCGATGTAAATTCATACCTGTGAGATGATAACCAGTTCATAGAACGGTGAAACAGTCCATTCGAAAGGGTACCACGCAATGATTATAGTCTCGTGGTTTGTCACGATGCGAATTGTTGATTGTACGGAATGAAACGTTAAAATCAGGATAGCTGCACGTATAGCGCATGTCTTAATGAGTGGAATCCATCCTGCTGGTGTCAAGTGTCCGGTGTCAGCGTCTCTGTTCAGCAGATCTTCCCACGTGAAGCTGTTCGTTAGGTCCATCATTCGTTCAATGTTTCGTTGTTTGAGCCTCAGACAAAGAAAACAATATACGATATATAGTTCAGAAAAGGTCAAAAGCAGCCTAAGAAGAGGACAAAGCATTAATATTTTAAAGTTATGTAAAATCAAATTCTTATTAAAAGTATTTAAATCAGTATTATAACTTTTCTCTCTAACATGTATAACAATTTCTCAATATTAAAATTTTCGCAGTTCCATCGGTCTGGACATTTGGTCAGTTTTGCCGAAATACCCTTCATGTGATCTAATTCTAAGCACCCTCTCCCAATACGTACAGAAATAACCTGCGATCAGTTCAGTTTAAATTTCCAGTCAGGTGCCCGATATATTTTCGTACTGTGACATATGTCCAGCATTCTTTAATGTTCTAATAAAATCCCTCACCGCTCTAACACTGAGCACACTAAGCCTAATACAAGCAGTGGATGCCTGGAATAAACAGCGTTCTGTGCAGGTAAGGCCTTCTTTAATATACCGTATGAGTACTGATATATTTTTAATTGCTTAAAATATTATTTGTTTCTAAACAAATACCTGTAATACTACAAATGTCATGGCTAGTGTTCTTACGTACCTGCAGTAGAAGTAAACCCAAATAATATTCGCAACAAGCATCAACACACGAATATTTGTCATGGCGTGTCCAAAATCATCCCAACGAATGAACACATCAACGAAAATCCCTATTAAAATAGCCATAATACAGAATATCACTGTTCTCATATAGGTAGCGTAAATAGTAGATATTTTCTTCATGTTAAACGGAATTCCCGCTAATCTGAAAAAGAAAATAATCCACCCGAAACGACTGTCTAAACGTCCCCTGATTTTCGCTTCTTTGCACTCCATGCAGAAATGTGCCTCACATAAAAATAACTTGAAGGTAAAATATTATTTACATTTGAGGCCAGTCCAGGTCCGTTAAGACTGGTTACACTTCCAGTGCTGCGGTATGTCTGGCAGTCAGAACATTAAGCATGACACTGAGCGCTTCGAGCGACGGTTACGGTTTTCCTGACCAAAAAGATCAATACTTTGTTAGCTTGCATTATTAATGGGGGAGGGAACTTAGTATTTCCGGATTCTAAATTCGCTAATTTCTTGATAAATGGAGTTAACCGTGGTACATTGTACTTTTGAGGCATCATATTCTGAATAACTTGGTAGAAAGTACAATAGTTCTCTAATGCCACTAAATAACTCAGAGTTTGTGAACATTTGTTACAGTAAAGAGCAGATTTTATTCTTAAGACTACTGCTTCCTTACTTTCAAGTATATCATGTACGCTAATGTCCAATTTCATCGAGTTCAGCTAAACGATTTCTATGGAATATTACATTGAAGTTACTCATTTGCAGAACGTAAAATTATTTATAATAACATTAATATTTATTAACTGCAATTGGGTTGTATCCCGGTGGCAGTGGCTATTTTACATATATACAAAATGTAAAATTGGTTACTAATAAATTTAAGTCGAGAGGACTTTATGAGAAGCATGTAGTGGCAACTTGGAATCTTGGGAACCATCTCAGCATTTGCTTATAGACACAAGGAAACCAAGAAAAACCTGTGTCGAAGTAGCTGGTCGCAGGACCTTCCGAATACTGACTTCAAGCTAGCAGTCCTGCATCTAAATTAAAAACAGCAATACACACAATGTACAACAAATAAATATAAGATGACAACAATACACACTAGACAACTAAGAACAGTAAACACAAAACATCTTAATATACGACATGTTGAAAAGGTAAACAACATATTTTAATCACGCTTTCAACCCAGCCATTCACTTCTCACCACTTTACTACTCATATAAACTTTTCCCATAAAGTCTCGTTTTTACCCCTTTCCCTACACTGCAATTCACTTCACTTCACTTTATTTCACTTCATTTCATTTCACTACACATTTAGATGATTTTCACTCCATTTTATTTCGCTTCTGTACACTTTTAGATGTTTTCCAACACACTTTATCTTCCATTAACTCACCTCGATTATCACTTTCCTTACCCTCTTTTTAAAAATAATTTGTTTGCAGGGAAGAGTGCCTAACACTTCTGCAGGTAACTGGTTCCAGTGTTGGATGGTCCTATTCACAAAGGAACATTTCCCTATATCTGTACTTTGCCTCCTACTCCTAATTTCCCGTTCATAATCTACCCTGCTCAGATTGTGTGGCCGTTGTAGTCTGTCAATTATAGCCTTCCACGCCCGTTCTCCATGGTACGCTTTGAAAAGGGCACATATGCGTGATAACATTCTACGTGACGCCAACGTTTTCCAGTTCGGGCTGTTCGTATGATGTGCAAATTAAACGCTTTCTTTTGCACCCTGTCCAACACACTTATTTGTCCCTCCCTGTACGGATCCCAGCACGCGGCCCCGTATTCAAGAATCGGACGTACAAGTGACATGTAGGCTAAAATTTGGTATTACTGTTTCCCTTTTTGAGTATTCGCATTGTGAACTGTATTGCCTTCCAAGCATTTTTCACCGTGTAGTTGACTTGATCCGCCCATCTTAAGTCGCTGCGTAAGATTATTCCTAAGTATTTATAACTGCTCGCCTCCGGTATTAATGTGTCCATTAACGAATAATTTAGTAGATTCTTTAACCTGGCTCTTGTGAAGCGAACTGCCTTACTTTACTTGGATTTATTTTCATCGCATTTTTAACCGTCCACTCCCCCAGAATGTCTAGATCTTTCTGCAATAACTTCATGTCTTCCTTGTTTATAATTTTTCTGTAAATTACACAGTCATCAGGAAAAAGTCTAATAGTTGATTCCATATTCCTCCAAATATCATTTACGTAAGTTAGGATCAGAAGAGGATCTTATATGCTTCCTTGCGGTACACCTAACGTAACTCTAACTTCTTCTGATAATTGTCCTCCTGCCTTGACTCTCTGCGTGCGACCTAACAAGAATTCCCTTATCCATACCACTACCCTAGAATCCACTCCTGAGTTTGTAATTTTCATAAGCAGCCGACAATGAGGAACTAAATCAAAGGCTTTAGAAAAGTCAACTAAAATAGCTTCAATCCTGTCTCCGTTGTCCAGAGAGTCCGCGATGTCCTGGCATATCGTGATTACTTGACCTTCACACGAAAATCCCGGTCTGAATTCATGTTGACCCTCGTACAACCAATTTTCTTATCACGCACTTGACTTAGATATGAAGCTATAACGTGTTCCATTTGCTTGCAAACTAAGCTAACCGGTCTATAATTCCTAACTAATGATCGATCACCCCCCATGGGAATAGGAATCACTGTGGCTGTTTTCCACTCACCTGGCAGAGTACCATTATTCATTGTTAGGTCTAGTAGTCGCGCAAGGCATGGAATCATGGCTTCCCCACCCAGTTTTAGAATTTCTCCAACGACACGGTCTGGTCCTAATGATTTGTTTTTCCCGATCGCTCCAATCCTTGTCCTAATAATTTTAATATCACTAGTGAATGGTTCGCCTGTGTTTTCTTCTTGTATATGCGGAATATTGCCCTCGTTGCTGAATACTGTCGAATAATAGAAATTAAACGAATTGGCCTTTTCTATCGAATCTGTGATAATCCGTCCATTAGAGTTTTTGATGGCAGGAATATTTTCCCTATTTCCCTTACGCCTTTTTACGTATCTGTAGAACTCAGCCCAACATTTACCCTTTTTGCTGAATACTGATTTTAAGAATGCCTCTTGTGCAGATTTTTTGGCTGCAATTAGCTGCTTGGATAGTTGTTTCAGTTCCTCTATATAATGTACTCCTAATTTACTTCTATTATAAGCTTTCCTGGCCTTTGATTTTAATCGTTTAATTTCCTTGTAATATTCAGGGTCCGAATTTTTTCTAAGCGTTTATGTGATAAAAAACGTTCTAAAATCTCGTATACTATAGTCTTGAGATTATTCCGTATCTCCTCCACGGTGCTGCCGTTAGTTGCCCATCCTGCGAATTTGTCGCGGAGGAAGGTATCTGTGTTCTGTGATAGGGTTTGTGTGTCGTGTGTCGTGACCTTGAAACTATAAGAAAATTCTTTAAATTAGAATATTTTAAAGATACTTAACTTTAAGCGTATTTTTATTCTATAATTGAGGTAAATTTCATTAGGCAGTTTTATAGTTTATATTATTTGGTGGAATGTTATTCAGTGGAACTTAACAGCTTCCGCTGCTAAATTTGTTTTGAATTTACGATGAATTTTTTATATCACCACCTTCAATTGCACTTCTATATTATATCTTCTGGTATTGTTTTGGTTTTAGGTTGTACGAGTTTTTGCTGTATTTGTATATGATGTGTTTTAATTGTTTGCATTTTATATGTGTAGAGAGTTGGGACTCAATCACAGAAAAACTATACAAACAACAGTATCTCAATAAAGCCATAAGCAGTACGGGTAAACGAACATTAGTTACACAGAAAGAGCAGGAGAGTTGTGCACAGCATATCGCGTTAAAATGAGGCCAAAATTTTTTGCCTTAAATGGGAGGGACGATCTCTACTTTTTTACTGTGATAATATTGGCATTGCTGCACACTGACATGTCAGCAGTCTCTCGAAAGCCTGAAACGTCATCTTGGGGGGAACATAATATTTATCTTCATACCTGTCAGAATTTGTGCGTAATCTGAGCAAGTGACGAAATTTTGGCGAAAGAATTGTTTGTGAAAAAATCCATTCATCTATCGAGTAGTTATCTTACTCTTTTTAATACTTGTATATTACAACAAATATTACTTGCAAGGTGCTCTAAATATTTCTTAATTGGCTCATCTTCCTCTCTCACACATTTTCAAGATGGTCTTTCAGTGTATGATCCTTTCATAATTTATGATATCTTTTTAATTTTATTGCTGTTGCTTTCTCTAAAACTCTCTCATGTCTGCAGCATATTCGTTCAGTATTATATAATTCCCCATAAAACAAAAGTTGCGGCCTATGAATTTGTTTCGAATATTCGCTTTATATAACACATTCTTTTGTTCAAAGTCTGCAGTGTCATTGCAGTTGTTCAATTTTGGATATAATCCAAAGATAACTTTCAGTGTAGTCTACTTGTAGAACGTGTAAACTAAAGTGCGCTTTGATTCCTAGTTGCACTACAGTAGTATCAAACGATATCTCTAACCCCTTTCTGTGACTTACTGAAAGGAAAACAACACAGTAGTGTACCCTTGTGCTTGAGACATTTGCTGAATGAGGTGTTAAGGTTCTCGTTGGGGGAGAATTGCCTAATTTTTTTGTTGGAAGGAGGGAAGTGATGTTCGTGTGAGACTTCAGCAAACTTCGATAAGTTCACACAGAATCTTTCCGAGATATTTTGAGAGAAATAGTGCTTTAGAAACGCCGGATATTCTGGATACAATATACGTTGTCACTGTGTAATATAACTGTTACGACAGCAATCGAGATCTTTTCTGTACTCCGAACGAGAAAACCACAAATAAAATTTCTAAGTTTCCTAAGTTGTAGTAATTCAAATTCCAAATTATCTGTTTTTAAATATTTTAAACTTTCTTGCAACCTGCACTTTGGATGAAAGTTGGTGACAGTAGAAATTTAGTGTCAGTAAACGTCGATTGGTGCTAGCACGGATAAACACGCCTAAAGTGTTTTTAAACTGTACTTGAACTGAGGTCAGAAAAAGTCTTTTACTTTAGGTTAAGAATTTCGAGACTGAAAAAAGCCTTCGTATTAAAGAATCGAATAAAACAAAAAAATTTTATCATCGTGTAAAAAAAACCCTAATTTTTTCAGAAATAAATATTTTCCTTTTGGAAAGGTGGATATACACATAACGAAAATTTTAGTAGCCGCCTTTTTAGGAGGGGCTTTGCACAGAAGATGTGGTCACCACTGCAGAACAAGGAGAGCCAATAATTGCTTCTCGAGAAAAAGAGGCTCTTGAATATGAAAGCTATTGTTTTGCGCAGCACCGCACCACAGTTTAACCACAACTTGCTCATCCAAGATCCTCACATCTGCCGATCTACTTCTGAACCTCGGCGTCCTTTATGTTCTACAATCCATTAAAATCAATAATATTTGAACTTGTCATATTTGATGGTAACCAACAAAAACACATTGTCACACTAAAATGGACCACAGAACCTGATATAACAAGCCAAACTTTCTGTAACCTAGGAGTGAATAAAATGTTGGACGCAAACCGTTTTTAGTGCAGAATTGCCGTTCAATTTGAATTTCAAAATTTTTGACACCTCGGCTTCAAGTGACACAATGAGGTTCGTACCGAAAACAGAACTTTGTGTGAGTGTCCTTACGAGACACACAAGATCCAAAGCAGTTTTAATTCTTGAAACTGACTGTATTTCTTCCCTTAGCCCTTCCCATAATCTCTTCAGCCGTGGACGGTCTATCTTAAGATTCAGACTATCTGCTTCTAGTCGGCATGTTCTGAATTCGTATGCAGAAAAATCACTGGTATCGGAAAGAAAATATCTTTTGCTGACATATAAACATTCAATAGGAAAGTTAAATAACTAGCATTACAACCAATAACAAAACAGTTATCTGTTACCATCAACATAACTATGTATTACGTTTTATAGCAAAGGTACACAGCTGTATGCTTCGACCAATAAGCGGTTTTCTGCGCACTATTAAAACGTATAACTTTAAATTTTAAACTCGTGGTTCCGTGCTTCTTAATTCAATGTGAATAAAAATCCAACAGATGCAACAGTATGCAGATATTTATTTACTGCAAAGTTACTCTACATGTTTCGGGTGTCACAGCACCCATCATCAGGAGTATTAAAAACTGTACCC
>Ga0123355_10005436_pt1 | contig 18654 bp, 13 predicted proteins | sample TergutEmb28metaG_3_FD_89872 | JGI IMG/M metagenome (GOLD analysis project Ga0123355, IMG submission 89872) | Embiratermes neotenicus P1 segment gut microbial communities from Petit-Saut dam, French Guiana - Emb289 P1 | ecosystem: Host-associated > Arthropoda: Insects > Digestive system > Gut ... | reverse complement strand
TTTAGGGATAGGAGCCGGTTTTTCGTTTGCCGGGATGCTATTGCCGATTTTAATTTGTACAGTGGGTGTTGGGGCATCTATAATCGGTTCTTTCTTTGTAAAAACAAAAGAAAATGCTTCACAAAAGAGTCTGCTCAAATCACTCCACTCCGGCACATGGATAGCGGCGGCAATAACAGTTGTGGGCGCTCTTCCCGTTACTTGGTGGATGAGTAGAATTAGTGAGGGTGCCGGCTATATGTATCATGGTGCTGAAAGCAGTATGGGCAACTGGATTTGGGGCCTTTATGCTTGCGTTGTAATAGGCGTAGTAGCGGGATTACTGATTGCCTTTGCCAGCGAATATTTTACTTCCGATACTTATAACCCTACTAAAGAATTGGCCGAAAGTACCGAAACCGGTGCGGCTACCGTTATGATAGGCGGTTTAGCACTGGGTATGAAGTCTACCGTAGGTCCTGTTTTAATAGTTGCCGTTGCAGCATTAGCCAGTTATTTCGCAGCAGGCGGTGCAGTTAACTTTTTATGGGGTTTGTATGGTATCGGTATAGCAAGCGTAGGTTTAGTGGCTACTTTAGGTATAAATCTAGCAACCGACGCTTTTGGTCCTGTTGCCGATAACGCAGGCGGAATTGCTCAGATGGCAGGTATGCCGGAAGAAGTACGGAATCGCACGGACGCACTGGATAGCTTAGGTAATACAACAGCGGCGACAGGAAAGGGATTCTCGATTGGCGCAACGGCTTTCACAGCAGTAGCTTTATTGGTATCTTATCATCAAATGGTAGATCCGGATGAGTATGCTGAAAGATTTGGTAGAGCATTCGATATTACTTTAACTAATCCGACCGTTTTAGTAGGTGTATTTATCGGAGCTGTTACCGCGTTTTTCTTTGCAGCGTTAACTATTAAGGCTGTTCATAAAGCGGCGCAAAGCGTTGTGGTAGAGGTGCGAAGGCAATTTAAAGAAATACCGGGACTGTTAGAAGGCGATCCTAAAGCTAAACCGGATTATGCTACTTGCGTAGACCTTTGTACAAAAAGTGCATTGCGCAAAATGGTACCTCCATCGCTCTTAGCTCTTTTAGTTCCGATTGTTATAGGTATTCTTATGGGGCCTAGCGGAGTTATAGGACTAATGGTAGGTATTATAGTAACAGGATTTGTATTGGCTATCTTTATGATGACAAGCGGCGGTGCGTGGGATAATGCTAAAAAATATGTAGAAGCCGGCAACCACGGCGGAAAAGGCAGTGATCAGCATAAAGCGGCAGTAATCGGCGATACTGTGGGAGACCCGTTTAAAGACACCGCAGGACCGTCATTTAATATCCTGATTACACTCAGTAGCTCTGTTGCATTAGTGTTTGTAACAGTAGCCATGAACACCAATTTATTAGGACTTATATAAAAGTTTTATAACCACCCTTGCTAAAAAAACAAGGGTGGTTTTTATTTAATTTATAACATATAATTCATTCTGAATAATGAAAGATTTATTAGTAAAATAAATTAAGTCAATAGTTGTGTGTTAAAACAACTATCCAACGCTTCTTACTAAAAAAGTAAATAAAAAAATAAAAAACTAGTTGATTTATATGTAGTGTTATGATATAATGCGTACATATTTGATAGGAGTATTTTACAAAAATATAATGAAAAATAAATTAAGTTGGCTTATTGTGATATTAATTTTAATGTTTTCACTCTCTTTTTTTACTGCTTGCGATAACGATAGTGTAGATGCGGAAGTAAGAGTGTCTTTTAATATTACTAGTTTAGAATTACAAGTAGGACAAAGTGAAACAATTGTGGGGACAACTTCGCCCGAGGAGTATAGAAACCAATTAAATTGGGTTATAAGTGATAGCAGTATAGCAACAATTCATAGAGCCATAGGACCAAGCGTAATAGTTAATGCTATAGCTGAGGGTACAGTTACTATTACAGTAACATTGCCCAATACAAATATTAACGAAACAATAATTGTTTCTGTATCACTTGCCCCCGTAATTCCCGTTACGGGTATAGTGATGATAGCAGACGACCCGATAGAAGTAGAATTTAATGCGGCAGCAGGAGCTAGAACCGTGGCTGTATCTGTAAATGTTCAGCCTGTTAACGCTACGAATCAAACAGTAGTTTGGACTGTTTATCCGGAAGGTATTATCGGGATAACTAGAGTTGATCATCGTACTGTTAATGTGGGTGGTCAGGAAGCAGGTATAGGTTTAACTGCAACATTAACGGTAACGACTGAAGACGGTAATTTTAGTGTAAGCAGATTAGTTATGGTAGCCGCAGTAGAAGAATAGCGGAAACTTAAAAGATATTGATTTTATTTATATGATAGTAATAGTTTTTCAAGTTTTCATTTTCCAATCCAGTTCCTATTTTTTTTGCCTATAAAGCATAAAGGAAGATATATTATGAAAAAAACAATAAAAAAAGCCTTGATTATTCAGATTGTTATCTTGCTTACCATCTTTGTGGCATCTATTGCAGTTGGTTGTGTAACTGTAACTACACATCAAACGTATAGATTTGAAACAAAGCATTTGGCACAAGCAGAGCCGTTTGAATACTTCAAAACGGAGTTTGAGTCTATAGCAGACTTAAAAGAGACAGCCCATGAAGTATCTAGACAGGTACAAACAGAGGGCGCCGTATTACTGATGAATGAATTAGTAAACGGCATACCGGCACTTCCACTAAATCGCTCTACAGACAGAAATCTATCGTTATTTGATGTTACTTCTGTAGACCCGATTTGGGGAGGGATGGGTAGTGGTATGGCAGCGGTTACAGGTGGAAGACCTGCTAACTCTCCGGCACATATGCCCGGCACACTAAATGCTACCGGCGGTTTTGAGGCTACCGGCAAATACGGCATATTTGACAGTCCTTCTTTTCCGATAGCAACAAGCAGACAAAGCTGGAGAACATCGTTTGAGCGAGAAGGCTTTAATATCAATTCCGAATTGTGGGCTTGGTATGATGGTTTGCCTCGTGCTACTTCTTCTACTCAGTCACAAACGGCACAAGCGGCTCATCCGACTCTTAGAGGTGCTACAACAGGTAGCCACATGGCTACATTTAATATCGGCGGCGCTAGTTGGGAGCAAATGCCTCAGGCTAAACTTAATCCTACCTATAATGTAGGCATATTCTTTTTAGGAAGAATGGGCGGCGAGGACTTCGACCGTCAAATGTTGAGTTGGGATCAAGGGGTTCCATTGCCGGGGCATCTTGGAGGAACTCTTTGGGATGGTGGTAATACAGAGAGATCTTATTTAAGATTAAGCGATAGAGAAAGAACTGTTTTACCCCGATTAGCAGAGCTTAGACGAAGCGGGCACTTTAATAAGCTAATTCTGGTTATAAATGCGTCTAATCAACCCGAATTAGATTGGCTTACTCAAAATAATGAGTTTGATTTTGATGCGGCTTTATGGATAGGCGGATTAGGTCAGGACGGAATTTGCGGTATTGTAGACTTACTTGTAGGTAACGAAAATTTTAGCGGGAGACTTCCTAAAGTATTTTGGAATCGTCATGCCGATAATCCTGTTCACGCTAACTTCGGTTCGTTTACTTATGGGCAAACAAATTGGGCAACGGGTGCTCCTGTTGCGGGTAATATTCCAGGCTTAATGAACAGAACTTCGCAAGGCGGCGGCGGTTGGGGAAGCGGAGACCCCGGTCGATATGTGGTGTATCAAGAAGGTATGTATCTAGGTTACCGCTATACAGAAACCAGATATGCCGACTTAGTTATGGGCAGAGGTAATGCTTTAACTAACGGAACATGGGAAGGATATAATTTTGATTACAATAGTATTGTAGCATTCCCATTTGGTTTTGGATTAAGTTATACAAATTTTACTTACAGTAATTTTTCGGTTGCTAGAAGAGATGTAACTACAACTCCTCTTCGTCCGGCACAGGGTAGAGAGAATGTAACAATAAATAAAACTTTTTATGATGTATCGGTAACGATTAGAAATAACGGCACTGTGGCGGGCAAAGAAACAGTTAAAGTTTATTTGCAACGTCCCTATATTCAGTATCATATACTGCATGGTATAGAAATACCTGCGGTTGAATTAGTAGGCTTTGCTAAAACTCCGTTGCTTGAGCCGGGTGAAACATTTACTTTTAGCGGAGAGAATGCTATAGTGGTAGACGAAAAATATTTTGCAGCGTTTGATGCTAATGGTGCCAGAACATTTGTAGCAACAGCCGGAGATTATTTTCTATCTATAGCAAACGGTCCTATGGGTTCTCATCAAGCAATAAATAATATCCTTGCTTATAAAGGCTATACTACTGCTAACGGCATGACTTTTAACGGTACAAGAGAAATGGCAATAAGAATTAGCCATGATACTCCTGTTAGCCATGACTTTGGTTCTAATTTAGCAACTCTTAATGATATCGGTCGTACCAGATTTGCTGTTTCTAGACAAACAGGCGTACCGGTTAGAGCGCTTTTTGACCATGCCGATATTAACCGTTTTGAGGCGGCTCAAACAGACGCTCGTAATCAAGTTACTTATATCAGCAGAAATAATTGGGCAGATACAACAGTATTTGTTAATCCTTTACTAAGAGAAGCGGCACAAACTAACCAAACTATATTATTTAGAACTCAGGAAATGGAAGCAATTATGTTGGCGAATAGAACCCAAGTTAGCGAAACGGTTGAAGGAGCATATCCGACATACGGAGCGCAAAACAGTATAATGTTTGCCGATATGGCAGTAAGAAATCCGGATGGAACGCTAAAATATTACTTTACCCATCCTAGGTGGGATTTGTTTTTAGATCAATTAACTTGGTGCGATTATTTATGGTTACTTAGTGACGGACTTAGAAGGACAATGGATATAGCAACTGTAGGTAAGCCTAGATCTAACGAAGTAAATGGTCCTATAGGATTTTCGCCGAGATATGGTAATGTTGCTCATGCTAATATGTTTAGGCATTATTCGTTTCCAGCTAGTACTCATCCCGGCGGCGGTTTTTATGTTAATTTTGGTGTAGGTGAAAAAGACCCTGGAACTGTTGGTTTTGCTAATATCGGAGTATTTTGGCATCCTGATTTTTATGGTTCGGGGCAAGGTGCATTTATCCCTAGGCGTGATACAGATTGGCATAGAGATTTATATCGTGATTTGTTCGGTAGAGAAATGGAGCAAATTTTAGATAAAGACCATATCGCATACACTACTTCTTTTCCTTCTAATCCTATAGTAACCGCTACCTTTAACGAAGATTTAGTAAGACGTTTGGGCAACATGATTGGCGAAGACGCTCTTTGGGCAGGTTATAGTGGTATTTATGGTACAGGTATCAATATTTTAAGATCGGCTCATTTAGGCAGAGTATTCGAATATTTTAGTGAATGCGGATTTTTAACAGGAATGATGGCTTCTGCTTGGACAAGAGGTGTTCAAGAAAAGGGTACTTATGTATACAATAAACACTTTGTTCTAAACGAGCAAGAGCTAAGTCGTTACGGAATTAGCCAATTTATTAACGAGCAAACTCTTAGAGAAATTTATCTTAGAGCATTTGAAATTCCGATTATAAGAGATGATGCTAGAGCACTTATGGGAACTTTAGCTAGACTTGGTGTAGAGTATGGACCCGGCTCGCACTCGCTTATGACCGAATGGTTAAGAGAAGAAGTTGGCTTTACAGGCTTTACGGTAACTGACTGGTGGCTAGGTCACCATCACTTAGAGCCGGGTACAGGCTCGGAAGCGTTTATGTTTAATACCGGTTACTATATGAATTTATCGGTAACACTTTTAGCAGGCAACGATCTGCCGGACGGAGTAATAGGGCATGTTCAGTTGGACTTTTTTAGACCCGAAAATCAACCCCGTTCGCCTTTCATTAGTGGCAGCACAATGCATGCTTCTTATAATGAAGAGACTTCGATATGGAGTCCTATAACTAATATAACTAATCTTCAAGGCGGTGGAAGTCCGACGACTGTTGTTTACGAGCATCCACAGCTAGGTTCTATTAGATTAGCACCACTAAGTATGGCTGTTGATGGTGTTGCTGTAAACCGAGTTCATAACGCGGATATTGCTTGGGCAATGAGAGCAAGCGCTCATAGGATTATGTATACAACAGCTAATTCCAACCTAACAAATGCTTTAACTAGTGATGTAAGAGTTATAGCTATTCCTGTTATTACCGAAGAACGCACCGGTTGTGGGGCTATGACTTTTGTTAGTAATAACGGCAATGGCGATAATACAACAATGATATTTTTTATAGTCGTAATTCTAGTCATGGTTGCAAGCGGTTTTGCAATTTATAAATTTAATTTTAAGAAAAGATTTTCAGATGCAAGTTAAACCGAAGAATAAATAAAATTTTGTAAAAGCATTGTGAAAATCTAACAAAAAAACAAATTTGCTTTTAGCAAATTTGTTTTTTTGTTAGATTTTACATGTTTTTTCTATATTGTAAACTAATTGTGCTGTACAAAATTTTAAAGGATATATTATTCATACTTAACTTTACACTTTGCATATACTATGTTAAACTAAATGGGTAGGAGAAATTATTTTATGGAGATGACAAAATTAAACAAAAAAAGTTTTTATATTTTAATGATAATTTGTATTGCGTTTATTGCAAATATTATCGTTGGGGCAGTAGTTGTTTTTGCTACGCTAGAGAGCCAAGTAGCTAATGCAATGGCAATCTTTGAAGATGCGAATTTAGAGAATACTATAGAAAACCTAGAGCAGTTTGTTCGTATTGTTGCTATAATAACTGCTATCTTAGTACTTATTATAGGCAGTGCTTATCATGGGTTAATGTTATGGTTTGTAATTAATCACAGAAGAAAGCCCCGCCGTGGCATATATCTTATTGTTATGCTGGTATTTGCCATTTTAGGTATGTTATTTGGTATTATAAACTTAGAACTTATGTGGCCTTCGTTTAATATCTTTAATTTAGTTACCGGCATAATAGTTTTAATGTTGAATGTCGCGGTTATAGCGGCTGTAGTAACGCAGCGTCAGCATCCGGATCCGGCATATGATGAATCGTCTATACCGCATTACGAGCCATACGAGCCATTTCAAGAATAGATAATTATTACAACAATTTTTTATTAAAACACCCTTAGCGTTCATACATGCTAAGGGTGTTTTAATAAAAGGTGATTTTTTTCGTGTTACAATGAATTTATAAATCCTAACTTTTTACTTGTTAGATTTTATTTTTTTACTTATCTTAACCTCTTCCGTCGCAACTGCCGCCCATAGGGCAAGTGCAACAACATTGAGCGCACATAGCGCAGGCACAGCATTGTGCACAAGGGCCACAAATGCGGTCGGCTTCGGATAGAGGAACACCTTGAGGGTGCTGTTGATTACCCAAATTTTGCGGATTAGTTCTTGGGTTACCCATTACATGTTGTAATCTTTCTAATGCTGTGAGATATTTTTGATTATTCGGCTCTTGTTGTAGAGCCATTTTAAGCTGTGCTTTAGCTTCGGATGTCCATTCTCTGCGATAAAAAAGCATGGCTTGGGTGTAGTGCCATTCGGCATTATGATAATTTATATTATCAAGAGCTATTTGAGCATCGTTATATTTTCCGTTTTCGATAAGTTTAGCTATAAAAGAAAAATCGTATTGAGTTGTACCGTTTTGCGCAGCATTTTTTTTATAAGCAAAATCATCTTCGATAATCTTAAATGCGATTTCAAGTTCTGTTAGTTTATCGGCTGCTTCGTTGCCTTTAGTGCCGGATAAAAAACGTTCCTCACTGTATCTGGCTTTTAGTAAAGCATATTGTGCCCGAACAGCTTCTTCGGAAGAAGAAGGGTCGAGGTTTAGAATTTTGTATGGATTAGTCATTTTAATTTAGAATTAAAGGTTGAGAGTAATATTCATTATAATTGAATGTTTTTTAAATTGTTATGCATAACATATTCAACTTTATTTCTTAATCCTTTATAAATAATATTTTTAAGTAATCCCAGCACATCGTCTCCTAAAAATAAGTGCTGAATGTTATTAAAACTTTCGATACAGCGGTTTATATTTGTTGCAAAGATAAAATCTAAGGTTTCTTTATTTGTTTTTATAAACTGCTGTTTTTCGAGTCGGCGTTTTTTTTCTATGCTATTATTTTCAACAAAAATATCTCCGCTATATAAAAAAGGGTTTGCACGTTTTTTTTTGTAATCGTCCGCTATATCATCTAAGGCATCAATTAGATACACGAACTTACCAATATTATAGCACAGTGATAGTAGTTCGTCATGTTCTTTTTTATTTTTGCTGTTATCTTTATTTATATTAAGTATCAATTCCACAACCTCTCTTAGCATATTTGCAAAGCAGTCTGCTAATCGGTCGATACTTTTACATTTTTCCTTTTCTAATGTACGCAATTTATCGTACCAAAAATTAACTTTTGCTTCAACTTGCGGTAATGTTTTAACTGCTTTTTTAGCGGAATGGTTTAGCATGGATTTAGCAAATTTATACTTTACTCCGTCTTTATCAATTATTCCGTCTAACGCTTTATAATAGCTTAATATTATACTGGCATTTGCAATGCGGCTAAGTAGGGGAGTTATAGTAACACACGGTCGTTTTTTAAAAGGACTAAGAATGCAGCGTTCTTTGCTATAAATTAAATTTTCGCTTTTGTATGCGGTTAATAAAACGCTTAAAAACGCAATATCGTAGCTTGTAGTAAAGCGTGGAAATTGTCCGAATTGTCTGCCTAAGTTTTTACACATTCCGCAATAATGAGAACGGTAAAGAGCGAATTCGGGACAAGTGAGTTCTTTTTTGATGGGTTGGATGTAGCCGTACATAATGTTATTAAAGTAAAAAGTAAAAGGTATAAAAAAGTGTTGATTTATAAAGCAAAATCATCTTTTTATATAAGTAATTTATAGTAAGATAAAAATAAATTTATTTTTTCTTTTGTTTAATGATTTTGCATTAAACAAATCCTACCTTTCTATAGACTTTACTTAGCGTTTTTCTAGCTACAAAGCTAGCTTTATCTGCCCCCTGTTTCATAAGAGAAGCTAAATTATCTTTATCACCTCTAAAAGAATTGTATTTTTGTTGCAGTGGAGTAAGGCAGTCTATAACAACTTTTGCTACAATTTCTTTTAGCTCTGCATAAGATTTACTATCAAAATGCTTTTCAGCGGTTTTTATATCCAGTCCTAAAAGCTCGGCATAAATAACCAATAAATTACTAATTCCTGGTTTTTTAGTAGGATTATATTTTATAGAAGTTTCGCTGTCTGTTACAGCACTTTTAAACTTGCGTTCCACACTTGCCGGATCGTCTTTTAATAAAACAACACCTTTTGGGTCGTTTTCTGATTTACCCATTTTTTTAGTCGGGTCGCTTAAAGAATATACTTTAGCACCAAGTTTAGGAAAAATACCTTCCGGTTCTACAAAAGTAGGAGAGTAACGGTTATTAAAGCGGTTAGCAATAGTGCGTGCTAATTCTAAATGCTGTTTTTGGTCTTTGCCGATAGGTACATAATGTGCCCCATAAAGTAAAATATCCGCAGCCATTAGTGTGGGATAGCTAAATAGTCCTAAGTTTATATTGTCGGGATTTTTAGCAGATTTATCTTTAAACTGAGTCATACGTTTGCTTTCGCCGTACTGGGTAAAGCAGTTTAGAGTCCAAGCAAGTTCACTGTGCTGCGGCACATGAGATTGCACAAATAGCACAGATTTATTCGGATCTATACCTATTGCCATAAACCAACAAAAAAGATCTAAGGTATATTCTCTAAGGTCTTTTGGTAGAATTTCTTCGGTTATAGAATGAAGGTCTGCTACGGCATAATAGCAAAAGTAGTCCTCTTGCATTTTTAACCAATTTTTAGCGGCGCCGATAAGGTTACCTAGATGTAAGTTTCCGCTAGGCTTCATAGCAGAAAGTACGGTTTTTTGTTGTGAAATGTTATCGTTAGTCATATATAGGTTGCTCCTTTTTTCTAAAGTTAGTGTGGTAAAATACATCATCACAATCGAGCGAATAGTTAATTGTATTAGGCTTGTAGGGTGGTATTTTGTTATTCTAACTTTAGAAATTTAATAGCCATTTTTTTATTTTATCTTTTTCTAAAACTTCTTTATGCAAGATAGGCAGATCAAATAACCCGCTTAAACTGTTAGGTATTTCCATTGCTGATATATCTTCTAATTTTTGCACTGCTTTTTTATCGGTTTTTGGTATGCTTTCGCTTAATGCTTGTAATACAGCATCTACAAACTTATAAGGGCTTGCGGTGCTTACAATAACAGTTGGGGTTTTATCGCTACTGTTAATACTATTATAGCGGTTATTTACGCTAACTGCAACCGCTGTGTGAGGGTCTAAAACATAACCGTATTCTTCAAAAAATTCGTCAATTGTATCTGCTACTTTTTCCTCGCTAGTAAATCCGCCAACAAAAAGTTTCTGAATTTCTTTTAACTCTTTATCGCTGATGCTATAATGTCCCTTATTTTTTAAGTCGTCCATTCTAGCTTTAGTTAAAACATCGTCCCTACTGGAAAATTCAAAAATCAACCGTTCCAGGTTAGAGCTTATCAAAATATCCATTGACGGACTTGTAGATTTATAAAATTCTCTATTACGCAAATCATATATTCCGGTCTCAAAAAAATCTGCAAGTATCTTATTTTGATTAGAAGCGCAAATCAGTTTATTTATAGGTAAACCCATCTTGTAGGCATAATATCCCGCCAAAATATTTCCGAAATTGCCGGTTGGTACAACAAAATTTATTTTATTTCCGTATTTAATTTGATTAGCATTTATCATATCGGCATAGCTGCTAAAGTAATAAACAATCTGCGGAAGCAGCCTGCCGATATTTATGGAATTAGCGCTGGATAGAGTAATACCGTTTTTTGCAAGGTTATCTGCTAAAATTTTATCGCCAAAAATTTCTTTAACTGCATTTTGACAATCGTCAAAATTTCCTTTTATTGCTGCAACTCTAACATTACTGCCTTGCGTAGTTTGCATTTGCAATTTTTGCAAATTACTAACACCGTCTACAGGATACAAACAGACAACCTCGGTACCGTCTATATTACTAAAGCCCTCTAATGCAGATTTGCCTGTATCTCCGCTTGTTGCTACCAGTATAAGAGTTTTTGTTTTATCTCCGATTTCAGCTTTACTATTTACTAATAAATGAGGTAGTAATGTGAGAGCCACATCCTTAAACGCATAAGTAGGACCGTGAAATAATTCTAAAAAATATAGGTTTTCATCTATTTTAACAAGCGGTGCGCCGTCGCTATCTTCAAATTTTGAATAGGCATTTTTGGTTGAAGCGGGTAGTGAGAATTGCAGTTCAGGCAAAAATTTTTCCAAAATAAAATTTGCTCTTTCGCTATAGTCTATATCACAGAAGGAATCAAAATCAACTTTTGATATAGTAGGAAAAGTTAGCGGGACAAATAGTCCGCCGTCTATCGAGATACCTTGCACAATTGCCTTTGTGCCTGTAGTTATTATTGATTTGTTACGCGAAGAAATATAATTCATTTTTTATAAAATTTGAGCGGCATATTGGCCCCTATAATTAGATAATTAGAAAAATCATATTGTAGGAGCGGCATCTGCTGCCCGCAATTATGATATAAATTCTTTTATTCTTTCTATTCCCTTCTTAATATCCTCTTCCCCTACAGCATAGCTAAGTCTTATAAAGTTATTTGCTCCAAACGCCTCACAAGGGATTGTTACAACTAAAGCCTTTTCAACTAACGTCTCGGCAAAGTCACCGGCAGAGTTTATTTGTTTGCCGCCTAAAACTTTACCAAAAAAATTAGACACATCTACCATTATATAAAAAGCACCGTCGGCTTTTATGTAAGATAATTTAATATCATCTAACAAATTACAAAGTAAGTTTCGTCGGATTAAAAAAGTATTCTTTAAACCTTCCAAAAACTTATCCGTTTTCCCGCTGGGAGTTAGTGCAGTAATACTGGCATGTTGTGCTATAGAATTGGCATTAGAAGTGGTTTGGCTCTGAATATTATCCATAGCGGTAGCAAGAGCAGTATTACTTGCAGTATAACCGATTCTCCAACCTGTCATAGCATAAGCTTTACTTACACCGTTTATAACAACAGTTTTATCTTTTAATTGTTCGCTATAACTAGCTAAGGAAAACGGAACTTCGCCGGTGTATATCAACTCATCATAAATTTCGTCGCTTATTACAAAAATGCCCGCTTTTTCTATTATTTCCGCTAGCTTTACTAACTCTGTTTTTGTATAAACTATTCCGCTTGGGTTACTAGGGTTATTTAGTACTATCGCTTTAGTTTTTTTTGTAATAGATTTTTCTAGTAAAGCAGGAGTTAATTTATAATTGCTTTTATTATCCGTACTAATAATTTTAGGTACACCGCTGGCTAGCGTAACCATCTCGGGATAACTCAGCCAATAAGGGCTAACTATAAGAACCTCATCGCCCTCATTTAACAACGCCAAAAAAGAATTATATAACGAATGTTTGGCACCGCAAGAAACAACAATTTGATTAGGTGCATAATCTAATCCGTGCTTCTCTTTAAGACTTTTACAAATCGCATCTCTAAGCGGTAGTATTCCGCTAACGGGAGTATATTTTGTAAAGCCTTTATCTAATGCCGCTTTAGCGGCTTCGATAACAAAGTCGGGGGTATTAAAATCCGGTTCGCCCGCTGTAAAACTTACAATGTCTTGCCCGTCGGCTTTTAACTTATTTGCTTTAGCCGTAATAGTCAGTGTTAGGCTGGGAGCTATATTTTTTGCTTTTTGCGAAAGGAAATCCATAGAGGTATTGTATCATTAATGTTCTAACATAACAAGTGTTTCTACGTTAGTAGTTTTAGGAAACATATCAAATGCTTCTAAGTGGGTAATTTTGTAGTAGGGGAGTAGAGTAGCAATATTTCTGGCTAGAGTGGCAGGATTGCACGAAATATAAATAATATACGGTGGTAGGTGAGTTTTTACTGTAGATAAAACTTTTTGGCAAACACCGCTACGGGGCGGATCAAGTATTAGTAGGGAATTGCTGATATTATTTTGAAAATGGATTTTTTCTACTTCTTTACTACTGTTTTTTTGTATCGAATTAAATAAATTATCTAACTCTGTTCCGCAATCGCCTTGAATATAATGTAAATTATTAATTGCATTTAATTCTTTCATCTCTAAACCTGCGTCTATACTTTCTTTGCAAATCTCTATAGCATATAATTTATCTGCCGTTTTATGCAGTTTGGATGCTAATACTCCTTGTCCTGCGTATGCTTCGATAATAACTTTTGCACCTGTCTTTTTTACTAATTCCTCAACTCTATTAAATAATTTCTTTCTGATATAGTCGTTTACCTGAAAAAAACCTGCAGGATGTACCCGCAGTAGTAGTCCGTCCGTTTCGATAGGTTCGTCTGTGCCGCTTAAAAAATTAAACTCTTTACCGTAAATAACATTTGTTTTATCGGGATTATAATTATAATATAAAGAAAAATTACCGTTAAAAATTTTATATAAAACATTAGTGAAATTAGTAATATTTGTTTTTAATAAAGGCTTTGTACCGACTAGACACACTACCGCTTTACCGCCTAATATCCTTAAAGTGATATGTCGCAAATTACCGGAATGAGTTTCTTCGTAATAAGGTAAAATCTTATTTGCGTTCATCCATTCTTTTAACTCGAAAATTAATTCTTTTATACTGTGCGATTGTAGCACACATTCGTTTATATCAATAATTTCATGGCTCTTTTTCCTAAAAAATCCAATCTGTATGTCATTGTTTTTACCCTTTCTAATAGGTAAGCTACATTTATTTCTGCAATGGTATTCGCTATTCGATGCTACAATATTAAAAGATAGACCATCAATCGATATATTTTCTTTATTAAATGCTTGTCGTATTAAATCTTTTTTAAAGTCTAACTCTCTTTCGTAAGATAAGTGTTGCAGAGTACAGCCGCCGCATCTGGGGAAGTATTCGCACGGTGGAGTAACTCTATCGGATGATGCGGTTAAAACTTCCTCTGTCTTAGCAAAAGCGTAATGCTTTTTAACAGTTAAAATTTTAGCCCGTACTTTTTCGCCTACAATTGCATTATACACAAAAATAGCCGTGCCGTCTAATTTGGCAACGCCCAACCCTTCAAAGCTAAAGTCTATAATATCCAAAACAACAGATTGATTTTTTATAAGCGGCATAAATTAAGTGTACTATAAAAAGTAAAGAAATAGCAATACTTAAAAATTATAAAAAGTTTGGTTTAAAAATATTGACTATAAAAAACCAAGGATTACTTTTTATATATCGCTTTTATAATTTTAGCCGGCTAACAAACAATATTAGCACTAACGATTTCTTATTGGATTATCCGTTTGGCAAAGCAGATAATCTATAGAACAATTAAAAAAATCAGCAAGTGTGATTAGGTTTTTATATTCCGGAATGCGTTTATTTTTTTCCGATTCGTAATACTCATAAGATCTTGAGCCGATTTTTAGAGTGCCAATAATTTCCCGCTAAGATAATCCTGCTTTTGTTCGCAAACTTCTAAGTCTTGTAACAAATTGTTTTTTTATCATAATATTTTTTGTCATAATAAATATATAACCGCCGCTTAAACTTTTTATACCATTTAAAAAATAATTAGTTAATAACACTTGATTTCTACTAAAATTAGGTTAAAGTGTTAAATAATCATGATATTTTAAAATTATACTTTGTAGGGGGCGATTACCATTGCCCCCGAAAAAAGGGCAGAAATCTATTATATACGGGTCTACGATTTTAAGCAATAATAAATTACGATTATTTAGCACTTCCAATAAAGTATTAAGTAAGAAACATTAAATTTGCGAGCGATATTGCATTTTACTGTTTGCACTTTATCAAGTTTTATGGCAATTATTCAAAAGGCTCAAGTTCGTCTTTAGTCCAAAACTCAGACTTTTTATTTCTTTAAACAAATAATCTAAAAATTCATTCGTAGTAGGCATACTGCCGTCTTTAGTAATGGAATGTAGATGTGTACTGCCGGAGTTATATGCATCGGCTATTAAAATTTCGATTTCTTTGTAAATTTCCTCTTCAGTCATATTTTCTATAGAAGCAACGATTTTGAATTCTTTTTTAAATTTATTTTTAGGTTTCTTTTTCTTTGGTGGTTTTTTCATTCTTTAATTTTAACACTTCGAGATGTTGAAGCGCAAATATTTTATTCAACTTTTTGAATAAAATATACGTGTGAGAAAATTTGCTGAAGAGTTAAAAGAAATACGAACAGAAAAAGAACTTTCGATACATAAATTAAGTAAAGAAGTTGATATTAGCGCCGGTGCTATTTGCCATTGGGAAAATGGTAAGAATGATATAAAAAGCGACCAGCTTATATCTTTAGCTAAATTTTTTGATGTATCAACAGATTATTTGCTGGGACTTGAAGATTATTAAAAATTATCTGGGGTTATTGTTTGTAGTTATGAATAATATGCCGGCAAAAATTTTAACGGACTATTTTCTTGTATTAGTCAGATATTTTTTGCTTATTTTATTCTAAATAAAAATGATACAATCCTAGATATCAGGAATTGTATCATAAAAGATGTGAAGTTTATTAACACATACAGCTGTGTATTAATTTTTATTATACTGTTTTTGTAACTCTTTTTAAGTATATAAAAGGTAATACGACAACAGTATGTCATATTAAAAAAGTTTTTATAATGCAGTGCCTTTAGTAGGTACAAAAAACCGCCCCATGTCTAAGCCTTCTAACTCTAATAACTTTATTTTTATTTTTAATCCTCCGGCATAACCGGTTAAACTTCCGTTACTACCGACAACTCTATGGCACGGCACTAATATCGAAATCGGATTATGCCCGACTGCACCGCCGACCGCTTGGCTGCTCATTTTGCTTTTACCTAGCTTTTTTGCAACAGCCTTAGCAATGTCGCCGTAAGTTATAACTTCGCCGTAGGGGATATCGCATAAAATTTTCCATACTTCTTTTCTAAACTCGCTTGCATTACTATCGGAAAACGGCACTTCGGATATAGGCGGGTTTTCGCCGTTAAAATATCTATCCAGCCAATTTTTTACAATCTCAAAAATTGGTAGGTTCGCTTTTTTTACTAAATTCTTAAATAGTGTTTGTCCGTGATATTTTTGATTATTATTCCATATGCCCGTTAGCTTTTCTCCGTCGCTGGCTATCATTAATTCCCCAAGCGGCGACATATATGTTGTTGTATATATCATTTGTTTTTCTCCTTAATTTGTGTCTAAAGAATTTTTATAAAAATAATATATCATTACTCTATAAAAACCGCAAGCGAAATTGCCTGCGGTTAAATATGTGTTATATTTAATGTAACAATGTTGCAAACACTATCAAAATTACTGCTCCTAATAAAATAAACACCGAGAGCAGTTTTTTATTTTTTGCGTATTCGTACGCAGTAGGCAGCATTTCGGTAAGAACCACATACAACATTACGCCGGCGGCAAAGGCAAAAGTAAAGGCAAGCAACCAATCGGCATAACCCATATAGTAGCCTATAATAGCGCCGAGCACGGTAGGTAGGCCTGCGGCAAAACAAATACCTAAGATTTTTTTAGTTTTCATACCGCTTGCTTTAAGCGGTACGGCAATGGCAAGCCCTTCTGGGATGTTATGTAGTAGCAGTACTGCTCCGAATACAAGAGCCGCGCGAATGCCCGCTTCGGTATGAGCACCTACTCCTATAGCAAGTCCTTCGGGAAAATCGTGTAATATTATCGCAATAAATACCGCAATCCCTAACCGTTTAAATTTTCTTTGGTCTTTTTTTCTTTCTTGCTGTTCTTTATCTAAAAGACTCGGTAAGCCGTCTGTATTTACGGTTTTGTCCATTAGCTCGTCATTTCTTGTTTTATTATGTTTTTTAGGTTCTAACAGAAAAATAAAAAGAGCGCCCAGCGCCAGCCCTACAACAACGGCAACAATGCCGCCGCCGGGGAATAAATAGTCGCCATGCTCTACCGCTTCGTCCAATAGTTCAAAAATAGCTACGGCAAGCATTGCTCCTGCGGCAAAACCTAACATATAACCTATATAACTTTTAGTCGGTTTTTTTACTATAATGCCAAGCACTCCGCCCAGCAATGTTCCTACAGCTCCCGCTACAAACGCAATCAATACAACTTGTAATATAATATGCATACAAAGTAACCTCTCTTTAGGATATGCTAAAAATCTATTTTTTTTAACCTTGCATTTTTATTGCAAACCTCCAATGGAGGCACCCATTCCTATAAGTTAGCATACGCTAACTATTTTGTCAACTAAAAAATTAAAGTTTTTTTGGATAATTTTAACTTTAATTATCGGCTTCTTTAATAACGCAAAATTACTGCACTTTATAATCGGCAAAGCAAATTAAAAAAATGAGAATTATATTAGAAAAAGCAGTAATTGAATTTTATCAATTACTGCTTTTTTGTGTATATAGAACTCTTTAGTGTTTTTTATAAGAGCAATATATAAGTTTAGTTATACAAGTAAATGTAATAGTTTTTATATTTTCAGAAATTTTTATAAAACCACTTGACACACCTCGTATACATACCATATAATTGTACACATACTAATCGTAGTATTTCTACTACAAACTAAAAACAACCGAACCATATTACATATATAATTAGGTTCTGCTCTAAAGGAGGAGTAAAATTAAAAAATGAAAAAAAGAACAAGAATTTTAGTAAGTATTTTTATAGCGTTTATGATGGCCGCTACAATTATACTTGCTGCATGTCCTAGTAGACCGTCTGTAACGACACCGCCGCTGCCACTTACCGGCATAGCGATTTCGTTGCCTACAGGTGCACCTATGACATGGACAATAGGTGAGGATTTGCCTGGCGCGGCACAGCGTACATTTACAGCGACTCCAACTCCGGCAAATGCAGAAATGCCTGCACTTACATGGGCTTCTAGTAATCCGGCAGTTGTAACTGTAACAAACGGTGTTGTAACTTGGCCGGCTACTCCGCAAGTAGGTTATGCTGATATTACAGCAAGCGGTGGTGGCTTTACAAGTGTTGCTGTACGTATTACAGTAGAACAAGGTATTCCGCAAATACCGCTAGAGAGTATTGTAATCACACCTAATGCTGTTCAAAACTGGGTAATCGGAAATATCCCCGAATTAGAAGCGAGAACATTCCAGTTTACGCTAAATCCCGAAGATGTATCACCGGTGCCAACGGTTGTGTGGCATTCGTCTAACACAGCAGTAGTTACAATCAACGCACAAGGTGTTGCGAGCTTGCCTGCATCTCCAAGAGAGGGGCACGCATATATTACTGCAAGAGTTGGTACAACACACTCTAACGCAGTGCGTATTAATGTAGAAGAACCTCCTGTAGACTTTACACAATGGATATTGGTTTCATCTGCGGCTGAATGGAACTCGCTTATGGAAATTGAAGGTTGGTCAACTGCAAATATTGCTCTTACTGCCGACTTAGATTTCGAAGGAAGAACTTTTATACCGCTTGGTAATCAAGAACTTACTCATTT
>Ga0123355_10005434_pt1 | contig 18655 bp, 17 predicted proteins | sample TergutEmb28metaG_3_FD_89872 | JGI IMG/M metagenome (GOLD analysis project Ga0123355, IMG submission 89872) | Embiratermes neotenicus P1 segment gut microbial communities from Petit-Saut dam, French Guiana - Emb289 P1 | ecosystem: Host-associated > Arthropoda: Insects > Digestive system > Gut ... | reverse complement strand
TCGCGCCAACGGCGGCATGATCCTGATCGATGCGCGCAGCCTGCTGTCGGAGCCGTTCAGCTGGCCCGCGCTGAAGCGCGCGCTCATGCGCGGACAAATTGTCATCGAGGATCCCTCCCGCTTTGTCGGCCTCACCACGACGGTGTCGCTCCAACCTGACCCGATCCCTCTCGACGTCAAGGTCGTGCTGTTCGGCGAGCGCATGCTGTATTATCTGCTGTCATCACTCGACCCGGACTTCGTGCAGCACTTCAAGGTACTGGCGGATTTCGACGACGAAATCGACCGCACACCCTCGGGTGAGGCTATGCTCGCGCGACTCGTTGGCACAATCGCATCGCAGGATAACATGCTGCCCCTGGATCGCGATGGTGTCGCGCGCGTAATAGAACAAGCGGCCCGCATAGCGGATGATTCGCGCAAGCTAACGCTGCTGAACGAACGGCTGCACGACTTGATCGCCGAAGCCAGCCACTGGGCAGCCAAGAGCCGTCGCGACGTTGTCACGCGGGATGACGTAGAGCATGCGATCGAGCAACAACTGCGTCGCTCCGGCCGGGTGAAGGAACGTGGTGAGGAAATGATCCTGCGCGACATCGCGCTGATCGAAACATCGGGCAAGCGCGTTGGCCAGATGAATGGATTGTCGGTGATGAGCCTGGCAGGCCACAGTTTCGGCCGGCCGTCACGCATTACGTGTCGAGTGCGTCCCGGTGCCGGCAGGATCATCGACATCGAACGCGAGGTGGAGCTTGGTGGTCCGCTGCATTCAAAAGGTGTGCTGATTCTGTCAGGATTCCTGGCCGGCCGCTACGCCCTGGATGTGCCGATGTCGCTCTACGCCAGCCTCGTGTTCGAACAATCCTACGGAGGTATCGATGGCGACAGCGCATCGTCTGCTGAGCTCTATACGCTGTTGTCCGCATTGGGTGAGCTGCCATTGCGTCAAGACCTCGCCGTCACTGGGTCGGTCAACCAGCATGGTGTGGTGCAGGCGATCGGCGGCGTGAACGAAAAGATCGAGGGGTTCTTCGATATCTGCAACGCGCGGGGCCTCACCGGCACACAGGGGGTGATGATACCGGAGGCGAATACACAGCATCTCATGCTCCGTAATGATGTCGTGAAGGCATGCAGGGAAGGCAGGTTCGCCATCTACCCGGTGCGTACGATCGATGACGGCATCGCCTTGCTCACTGGCATGCCTGCTGGCGAGCGCGGAGCGAACGGACAGTATCCGGAGGGATCGGTTAATAGGGCGGTGGAGGAGCGGCTCCGGTCATTCGCTGAGGCACGCAAGAAGGCCGGCGAGGCGCAGGCAAGGATCGACAACACATGAGCACGATCATAGAACGCATCGTTCGCCGCAGGCTGGTACTGGAGTTTTCTCACGGCCGTGCCGACGTTCAGACTATGCGTGCGGCCGCACAGTTCGCTGCAATGCTCGACCTCGGTTTGCACGGCCTGTTCATCGAGGACACATCGATGTTGGCGCTGGCGGAACTGCAATTTGTCCGTGAGATCCGTCTCCCGACGTACGAATGGCAGACTATCGACGCCGAACGCATGCAGGCCGAATTGCGTCACACCGCAGCCGAGGCGCGTCGCATGCTCAACGAAGTTGCTGCGGCGATCGGCGTGCCCAACGCATTTGAGGTCTTGCGCGGTGAGCCGGGTGACATGATTGCCGCCACGGTGTCGGCGGATGACGTTGTGGTTCTCGCGGCACCGCCTCACGCTGGCATGCGCTTGGCACCTGGGTTCGTCCGCCTGTACGAAGCAGTAGACCGATCGCCGGCATCGGTATTGCTTCTGCCCGTGGGGTTTGCGCCGCGGCGTGGTTTCATCGTCGCGCTGCTGGGCAGTGCCGACGACCCCAGCCTGATGCCGGCCGCACAGATCGCTGTCCGCTCGAAGGAGAATCTGCTGCTGCTATTGCCGCGGGATGGAGAGCAAATCGTGAGGGATGCCGAAGACCATGCGGTGGCATTGGGCATGGAGCGATCGCATATCATGGCGCGTCGGCTCTCAGCGTTGCAGGCAGAGGACGTCCTGCACGCGTTGGGTCATGCGCGTGATCGCCTGATCGTGGTGACTCGCCATGCCTACCCTGCCGGTGGCATCGTCGAGGCGTCGCGCATTGCAGCGGATCGCGGCGTACCGGTATTGTTGGTGACACCTGGCTGAGAGGCTCACGCGTCGTCTGACACAGCCAGCCGCACGAGGGCGAGCATTAGCACTTCCGCGCGACCGGGAAATTCTCAGCATTGCGTCGAGCCGACAGGGATGGGATGCACCCGAGACCTATTCGGCTCCGGCCCCGGCCTGCATGATCTGCCTCAGCAAAGGGCTCTCGGCCGGCAGCCTCGTCTTCTTCTTCTCGATGATCTGCGGCGAGCTTCGCTCGAGGTAATATGAGATCGTCTCGGTGCGGATCTTCACCGATCCTGCCGGTTTGGTCGAATCGAGCTCCTGGAAGGAGAAGAACAAGGTGTTCGCTCGCTCCACTATCTGCTGCACAGGCGTGATGGTCGGCTGGTCCATGCCGCACTCATAGCTGGTCAGGCGTATCGCGCACGTGATCCACGGCACGCGTGCCGCCACCTTGGCTCCCCACAGGATCTCATTGGTATTGGCGCTGTAGGAAGAGGGCAATAGTGCCGTCGATGTGGACGGTCTGATGACCAACGTGGAGGCAACAAAACATGGGCTGGGCCACACCGGCACGCTCGATCTCGCCGCCTATGCCGACGCCGCGCCTGTTGGTTACATTATGGCCGAGGTGGAAGGCATATCGATGCAGCACCACAAGGCACCGCCTATGCCGACGCCGCAACAACAGCGTTCGCGAAGTTGCTGACCAGTGGCACAGCTTTCTTTTCCTGGCAGTGACCGCGATTCCCGCCGTTGCACATGCGCTGGCGTCGACGGAAGCCATTACGGCATACGATTCGAGAGCACTCACCCCTCCATGCGTCTCGTTCGTTGAGCACATCTTGTGGTCAGCAACGCCAGAGGAGTGTCAGACGCTATAAGTAATCTGCCACGCGATGCAACACGAAGAGGCCCGATATCAAAATCACGACTACTCCAGTGGCGATAACAAGTCGCACGCAAACACGCGACGCATGAACAACGTCCTTGAGCGAAACTATATCATGATGACGGTGTGAGCGAGGAGCAGACCGACCGCAACCAGTGAGAGCTGGCGATGGGAGTGATAGATCACACCTTCGCCCCATGGCTCCATGCCATGGCGGAACCGGGCTGTGAGGCCAAACCGCAGGGACAAAAGTCTGGGAAGGGGTCTTTTCTGATTGCACCGACGCGGGTGGCTTAGATTGTTGGCCTGCCGTCCTGACCTGCGCGATCAACGTGTGACGCAGCGGTGGAGATGCGGGTGCCAGGTAGACCCCGCGGGGCAGGTTGGCGCCGTGACGCAGACGTGGAGCCGCGGGTGCAAGGTAGATCCCGGAGGGCAGGTTGGTTCCGCAACGCAGAAGTCGAGTCGCGGGTGCCAAGTATATCCTGCGGGGCATTCCATAGCCGCCAGTGTCAGGTCCGGCGCCCCGAGGCGCGGGTCGTGAGACGAGAACGGCTCGGCTTGAGCGCCTGCGGCGACCAACGACGCCAGCATCACGGCGCAAGTCAGAGGAAAAAAGGACGTTCTGAACATCCGGCGCTTCCTCCAAATGGCAATGCCTACGGTCGCAAACACGCAGGCCATCGTGACTTCTCCTCGCCATGAATGGCGTGGCTTCTCGACCTCACGGCCGGGAGTTCCTGCTTCATCGCCTTGTCTAGCACAGAGGGCTCCACAGGTGACCCCGAACAGTGTCCTCCGGGGTCTGCGTCATCGGTGCGACTGTGGTTGGTTGTTCCGCAGCCACACTGGGAATTCCGTGTAGCAGCGCGTGCGAACCGAAGCAAGACGCTTGACCTCTCCGTGAACAGAGAAGGTTGCGCTTAATACCGCTCAAGCGCGCCCATGGTAGAATGCAGGTCGGATCCGCCACCGGCTGCCCAGATAGTCGCAGGCGTAACGCCCAATTTGGCGCAGATGTTGGGGTGCCCAAGGCAGGTATCGTGATAGTCGCGGCCGAGGTCGCTGCGAGTGCCACCGCCGTACGTGGCTGCGGATTTCGCGGTCGGAATTGTTGGTATGTAGTGGGACGTCGGTGCGATCGAGCATCGCCGAGAACAGGCTTTGTTGGCATGCAATCGCTCCGGCAGGCGGTCCAACGTGATGAAGCCGGTGCGGCGGCACGCGATGCGGCGAGCGCTACGTCGGCGGGCGGACGCGCTTTTGCGCGACGCTCTGATCGTCGTTGAAGGTATTTGGTTTGGGTATCCAGTCCCTCGGCATGCCCTTGTAACGCGCCCTCGACGTCATCGACCGTGCTCCAACGGGCTGTCTGCAGACCCTCGGCCAGCACGCGGCTACCGCGCGTTTTTTTTGCGCCAGCGGCTTTACTAGCAACTTCTTCAGATCGGCCAGCACCAGCCCATCGATGTCAGGCGAGGTACCCATCTTGGAGTCGATTTGCCCCACATGGGGCAAAGACCGATCAACCCTCACCCGGGATTCTGCCCCTTGTACCTGTTCAGATACGGAGGCCGGTCGTTGTCGTTACCTCACGCTGCCTGGGCCAGTGTGGTTCTCAGCTTAGCCTCAGCTTCGTTGGACAGTGAAGTTCTTAGAACTCTCGGCTTATAAGGCTCGATTTCCGGCAATACTTTGTCTAGAGTCACACTCTTAACCAGCACAAAGAGAGCCGAGGATCCTGGTGGAATTGTCTGACCAAGCCGCTTCACGAAATCATCGTTGATGCCATAGTCGGCAAGGGAGCCCGCCAGCGCGCCCGCTCCTGCACCGGCAAGTGCACCGATTGCCATTCCAGCAAGTGGGTTCAAGAACAGAAGTCCGACCAGCGTCCCCCAAAGGGCTCCCGACAGACCACCTCTCGTGGCTCCCACGGACGTGAGGTTGACGACCTGCTTTATATGAACCCTGCCGGTCTGCTCGCGCTCGACCACGCACGCATCTTCCAGATCGATCAAATGCTCCTTTTGAAGCGAGCGCAACTTGTTTAACACTTCGTCAGCGGTGTGAATGCCATCGAAGTCGAGAACTCCAGATCATTCATTTGGCTCTCCCCAGGTTGCCATCAGCCAATTCAACATCAGCAGCAGAATGATCAGGATGGTGAGGCTGCAGCGCACAAGCCACTATAGCCCGCTTCGCCGACTCTGGGCTGGGTACGCGCGGAGGGCGCAACCATGCGCTGCTCCGCAATCGAAGCAGCCGACACCGGAGCGAACGCGCAAAGCCGAGAGACTCGATCCACTCCGCATAAACGTGACGGTGGCTGCGGATCGATCATCGAAAAACCTTCGATACGGTACGCTCGATCGGTATCAACTGTCAAGGCGGCCGGTGCGTGGCGCTGCGGCCGTACGTCGTCGTGCCTGCACTGCATGGATGTCCAGCAGGCCATGAGGCCTGTAAAGTTGCCAAGAAAGAAATGCCTCCTCGCAGAAAGTGACGAAGCTGGCAGCCGCTGGCGCTCGCACGGCGTCGCTCATCGACGCCTGCGAGCCGAATCAGGTCAATCCAGAGCGCTGCCTCACTGAGGTGCTGACATGACTTGTAGACAGATGGCCGCAATCACGCATCCTGCATCCCGGGCCAAACCAACAGTCCGCCGTCAATCACCGAGGTAGGAGCCGGCCGCCCTAATCGGACCTGTCCGGATCTGGTCGGGGGGCGGCCAGCAATGGCCGTCCCTACTGTGACTAGCAGAGATTATCGTAATTTTGGGTCCAAGCGGCAATTCCTCAATTCAAGGGTATTTGTAGTACCCTGAAGTGGCCCAATGCGCGTCTGACTTCGAACGATAAGCAGCACACAGCAACTACAAAAATCAAAGGACTGGCGGTCTCCTATCGCTTCGGACCAAGATGACCTAAGATAGGCCTTCGAGAAGGGCGTTAGCGTCGCGCCCTTGGCGTTCCGATCACAGGCACCGAGGGACCCGAAAATGAATGTGCAACGCGGAAGTGGCGTGATTTCAGCGAGTGTTCTAGCCATGGTCCTGGCTGGCGCTGTGAGCGGCGCAATTGTGGGACTGGTGCTCGGCAGCCTGATGGCAAATCAACCCGTGCTGGCCATCATCTGCGGGTTCGTCGCCGCGATCCTAGCGCTGATCACCGGCCGCCTTATCGTCGGTGGTGGCGCGGAATTCAGCGGGTCGTCCGGGGTCGTTCTGTGGAACGTCATCATCGCGTCACTGATCGGCGGACTTGCTGGACACGAACTCAGCATAGACCTCAGAGAGCCACCAACCTCGCCGCTCATCGGGGCGCTCTCTGGTGTACTGGCGTCCATCCTGATCGCCTCGTTCGTAATCACGATTTTTGCGCTGAGGAACCGGCTGTCGGTTGACCACGAGTGAGAGGCAGTTGCCGTGGTGTCGCTGAAGTGCGGCCATTCGTCGGCTACCCGGCCCCGCCGACATAGTTTCGGATTTCGGCTTTAGAAATGCTATCCATCGGGCCGGCACTGCCAGGGACCGAGCCGCACGATACCTTTTCCGCTGGCGTTGTCGGCGGTCCTGCGCGTCAGGTTGCCGAACTGTTGATGGTCACGAAAGACGTCTTGGAAGCGAGCCCGTTACGAATGGCGGCGGATCTATCATCTCGGCCACCCCGGCAGCGGGTGCAGCGACCCGCCTGCGTTGTAGGCATGCCACCATGGGTCAAGCTTGGGCTAGTCCCGATCAACAGCACGCGACGATTCGCCCCGCATTCGTGTGATTCAGCGTCACCGATGAAATGCCGCGGACATTTACCGTGAAACCGAACAGCGAAAACACGCGGATGCGGTAGACGAAAATGGGCGTTGGTCCTGGCGCTTGCGGGTCGGCAAACCATGCACTTCGCTAGCCGCGTGAAAGCAGCCATGATCCAGGCCCGTCAGGAAGGAGGCCCGTGATGTTCATCCTGCGTGATCTGCCGCCTGCGATCGATCCCGTACTGCTCGGCACGTTGCGTGAAGCGGAACCGGCCACGATCGGGCATTTCCGCCATGTGGGGTTTATGGATCCCGGGATCCGGCTGATGATTCCGGGGTACGTGCGGATCGCCGGAACCGCCGTGACCGTGCGGTGCTATGGCGCCGATACCGCGATTGTGCATTACGCCCTGGGCAAGGTACGCCCGGGCGACGTGCTGGTGCTGGACAGAGCCGGCGACGCGCGGCATGCGGCGTGCGGTGGAGGCGTGGCGTTCGCGGCGCGCGAAGCGGGATGTGTCGGCATCATCATCGACGGGCCGGCGACGGACGTACAGGAGCTGAGACAATACGGGCTACCGGTATGGGCGCGCGGGCTCTCCACCGTGACCGGAAAGCGGTTGTTCCAGCACGGCGAGTTCTGCGTGGCAGTGTCGTGCGGAGGCGTCGCGGTCGAACCGGGTGATGCGGTGCTTGCGGACGAAAACGGCGTGCTGGTCATGAAGCCGCACGAGATTTCCGGGGCTGCCACGCACGCGGTGGAAATGCAGAAGGCGGAGCAAACGACGCTGACGCGGCTGACGAAGGGTGAGAAGCTGCCGGAGTTCAATGGGACGAACGCCCGGATCGCAGAGATCGTAAAGAATGAACCTCGCCGATGAAGCACCAGAGCGCGAGACGTCGAGCGCCGAGGTTGAAGCTGCCGTGACGGACACTGAGCTGCATTCGGCACCGTTGCCCGCCACCGCGAACCGCTCCTGTCCGCGGGCAATGTGAGAGCGGCGTTCTACTCCCGCCACCAACCCAGCTCCGGATACGGCAGCCCCAGATTCTCCCGCAGCGTCGCACCTTGATAATCCTTATGGTAGATGCCGCGCCGTTGCAGCTCGGGCACCACGAAATGCACGAAATCCTCGAACGCGCCCGGGATATGCGTCGCAGCGACAACAAACCCGTCGCATGCGCGTTCGACAAACCACTTCTCCAAACGATCTGCCACATCCTTGCCGCTGCCGACGATCGCCTCGCGGGGGCGGCCACGACGAGTGACGTTGATGAAATCGCGCGGCGTGGGGTTGCGGCCGGTCTGCCGCAGCACGCGGTCGCGCATTGCCTGCATGCCGGACATGCCTTCGATTTCCTCGTCAGTGAACGGCTCGTCCATCGCCTTCTTCTTGAAGTCGAAGTTCATCGCTTCCGACAGCAGCGAAAGCCCGTCGACTTCGCGATATAATGAGTCTACCAAGGCCATCTTGTCCTCGGCCTCTGTCCGCGTCTCCGCCACGACCGGAAAGGCGATAGTGTTGACTGTCACCAGTTCCGGATCGCGGTTGTGTGCCGCCACGGCAGCCTTGAAGTCTGCATATTGGTGCTTGCCGGATTCAAGATCCGGATAGCCAACAAACACTGTTTCTGCCCAGCGCGCAGCAAACGTCTTGCCACGATCGCTCGAGCCAGCCTGGATGATCACTGGATGGCCCTGTGGGGAGCGCGGCACAGTGAATGTCCCGTGTGAGTTAAGAAATTTCCCGTTATATTCCAGCCGGTGCACCTTGTCGGGATCGGCGAACAAGCCAGTCTGTTTGTCGACGACGACGGAACCGTCCTCCCATGAATCCCAGCACGACATCACGATTTCCATAAATTCGTCGGCGCGGTCATAACGCAGGTCGTGCGGCAGGTGCATTTCGCGACCCATGTTGTGCGCCTCACCGTCGTTCACCGACGTGACGACATTCCATGCCGCACGCCCGCCGATCATGTGGTCCACCGTCTGAAAGCGGCGGGCAATGTCGAACGGTTCGTAGTACGTGGTCGAACCGGTCGCACCAATGCCCATGTACTTCGTGCCAAAACCCATCGCGAGCAGTGTTGCAACCGGATCCATCTTCACCACGCGCACGCCGTTGGCCACGACCTCGGCCGGGTCGCCGCCATAGATGTCGGGCATCGCGAGGCGGTCGTCGAAGAAGGACATTTGAAACTTTCCCGCCTCGAGCACCTGGCCGATCTTCTGATAATAAGCAGCGGTGGTGAAATCGGTACGCGACAGTGGATGGCGCCAGGAGCTCGCCAAAATGGTGCAGTTCTGCGCCTGCAGGAAGCCAACCAGTACCATCTGTCGCATCGTTCTGTTCCCTTACAGAGCGTCGGAGCGGGGCCGCGCCGCCGCAATCACCAAATCCAAGTCCCCTCATTCGGGCTGGCGATTGAGCCGCATCGCCGGATACCATGGACTGTCGCACCGCCCGGGCAGCCAACGCCAGTCCGGCGCGACCGCCAGGATAGCTGGCCAGGCGGCATGGGCGCGCGGGCGGCAGTGACGCGACCTCAGCGCCCCTTGAACACCGGACGGCGCTTTTCCAGGAACGCGCGGCGTGCTTCCTGCGCGTCCTCTGTCTTGCTAAGCATGACGGTGATACCTTGTTCGAAGCGATAACCGTCACGTGGCGGCATGTGCATGGTCGTGTTCATCGATTGCTTGGCATATCGGATGCCGACAGGACTTTTTCCAGCGATCTCTTCGGCCAGCTTCATCGCTTCCGGCAGCAACTGATCCAGCGCCACGCAGCATTCGACGACGCCAGTGCGGTACAGTTCCTCGGCGGGAACACGCCATCCGGTGTAGAACATGCGCCGTGCGCGAGAACGCCCGAACAGGGTCTGCAGCATTGCCGCGCCGCCGGCGAGGCCAACATCGATCTCCGGCATGCCGAGCACCGCGTTGTCCGAGCAAAGAGTGATGTCGCAAGCGGCAACGAGTCCGAGCCCTGCGCCGAGTGCGGGGCCGTTCACCGCGGCAATCACCGGTTTGGCGCATTCGTGGATGGCATTGAAGCATTCCCGTGCCATACGATTGAAGTGCCAGTATTCGCCAGGGGAGTCCGGGTTCGGTCGCTCGCGCATGTCAGCACCCGCGGAGAACATCTTGCCGGTGCCGGTCAGGATCGCGACGCGCACGTCGTCACGGTCTGTCAGCGAGTCGAATGTCTGGATCAGTTCCTGACGGAATTCGGAGTTCTGCGCGTTCACCGGCGGGCGATCCATAATCACAAGGGCAACGTAATCCTGCACTTGCAGCCTGATGTTGCCGGCCATCGTGCGTTCTCCTGATTGGCAATCTTCGCAGCGCTGACTTACGCTAGGGGAAGGGTAGACCCAGTGCAAGGAAGCGGGCGATGTCTATTTTCGCACAGAATCTTGGTCAGCGGGCGGCGAATTACGTGCCGTTGTCGCCGGTTTCCTTCCTTGTCCGCGCGGCACGCGTGTACGGATCGCGCGTCGCGGTGATTCACGGGGCACGGCGATACACCTACGCAGAGTTCCTCGAACGCGCGCGGCGGCTGGCTTCGGCTCTGGCGACCTCCGGCGTCGGCAAAGGCGATACGGTCGCTATCATGGCGCCGAACATCCCGGAAATGCTCGAGGCGCACTATGCCGTGCCCATGCTCGGTGCAGTTTTGTGCTCCATCAACACGCGGCTGGACGCCGCAGCCGTTGCGTTCATCCTGGCCCATTCGGAAGCGAAAGTGGTACTGGTGGACGGCGAACTGTCGCCAGTGATGGCACGCGCTCTTGCACAGACGGGACGCCGGTTACTGGTGGTGGATATCGACGATACGGAAGCGTCTGGCGGCGAGCGCATCGGTTCGGTCGAGTATGAGGCGTTCATCGGCGGCGGAAATTCGTCACATCCGGTCGCACTACCGGACGATGAGTGGCAGGCAATTGCGCTGAATTATACATCCGGTACCACCGGCAATCCGAAGGGCGTGGTGCTGCACCATCGCGGGGCTTACCTCAATGCGGTGGGCAATGCGCTGATGTTCGGCTTGTCGCCACGCAGCGTTTACCTCTGGACCCTGCCGATGTTTCACTGCAATGGCTGGACTTATACCTGGGCGGTGACACTGGCGGGCGGCACACATATATGCCTGCGCCGTGTCGATCCGGCACCCATCTTTGCGGCCATCGCAACACATGGCGTGACGCACATGTGCGGCGCGCCTGTCCTGCTGTCGATGCTGATCCATGCCCCGGAGAGTGCACGTCGGTCATTCAGCCAGACGGTGCAGATCGCGACCGGTGGTGCCGCGCCGCCTTCCACCGTCATTGCGCGGATGGAAGCGATGGGATTTGCGGTGACGCATCTTTACGGGCTGACCGAAAGCTACGGCCCGTCAACGATCTGCATGTGGCAGCCGGGCCTGGACGAGCTGCCGATGGAGCAGAAGGCTGGTTTCATGGCGCGACAGGGCGTGAACACCCCGACGCTGGAGGACGCCGCGGTGCTGGATACGACAACGATGCAGGCGGTGCCGGCCGATGGCACGACGATGGGCGAGTTGATGCTACGCGGCAATACGGTGATGAAGGGGTACTTGAAGAACCCGTCGGCATCGGACGAGGTGTTTGCCGGGGGCTGGTTCCACACCGGGGATTTGGCGGTGATCCATCCGGATGGCTACGTGGAGATCAAGGACCGCGCGAAGGACATCATCATTTCCGGCGGGGAGAACATCTCGTCGCTGGAGGTGGAAGAGGTTTTGTACAAGCATCCGGACGTGATGGAAGCAGCGGTCGTGGCGCGCCCGGATGAGAAATGGGGCGAGACGGTGCAGGCATTCGTAACGCTGAAGCCGGACGCGGGCGAGGTGACAGAGTCGGATATCATCGCTTGGTGTCGCACGCATCTGGCTCATTTCAAGTGCCCACACTTCGTCACCTTCGGGCCGTTGCCGAAGACGTCGACCGGCAAGATTCAGAAGTTCGAACTAAGGGAGCGAGCCCGGGATGAGGTTTGAACCGGGCCCTCCGCCCGACGAGGCAATTACTGGGCTGGTTCGAGCGCCTCTGCCTTCACCTTCCCCTTACCGAATGCCGGCATCACCTCTTTGGCGAACCGCTCCAACTGTTCCATCGCCTCGGACTTCGGCACGCCAACCGACAGGCTGACCGAGATGCGGTCAAGGGCGGGATACTTCGCCTCCAGCGCCTTGAGGTGATCGATGATTTCGTTCGCGTTGCCGGTCAGGAAGCCGCCGGCGTTCACCGCGTCATCGATGCACGGCAACTTCGCCATCGGGGCGCGTTTCGGATCGCGCATGATTGCGATTTGCTCCTCGGTCAAGGCGCGCACCAGCCGTAGCTCGCCGAACATTTTCATGTTTTCTTCGTAATATTTGGCCGCGCGCTTGATACCCTCCGCCTTGCTGTCGGCCATGTAATAATGGAAGCCGAAGCACAGTCGCTCGCCGAGTTCGATGTGCTTACCCATCTTTGCATGCGCCTCCTGCCAGCCCAGCACCACCTTGTGCATCGCACCGCCTTCGGCTGAGCCGCCCCCGACCATGCCCTGGATGCCGTGCTTCGCCATGAACTCCATCGCACGTGGCGTGCCGCCCTGGATCGGCTGCCAGGTCTCCACCGGCAGGCGCAGCGGCCGTGGCACCAGCGTCAGTTCCTTCAGCGTGTAGCCGCGATACGGTACTTCCGGCGGTAGCGTGTAGTGTTTGCCCTTGTGGCTGAACGCCTCGTTGTTGAACGCTTTGAAGATGATTTCGGTTTGCTCTTCGTAGAGTTCGCGGTTAGCGGCCTGGTCGAGCAGAGGCGAGCCGAAGGTTTCGACTTCCCGCGTGTGGTAACCGCGACCGAGTCCGAAGATCACCCGACCGCCTGACAGGATGTCTGCCATTGCGTAATCTTCCGCGAGCCGCAGCGGATGCCACATCGGCGTGATATTGAAGCCACAGCCGATCTTCAGGTTCTTCGTGACGTGGGTCAGATGGAGCGCCATCAGCAGCACGTTCGGGATGCACTCGGTACCCTCACGCTGGAAGTGATGTTCCGCCATCCAAAACGCGTTGTAGCCTAGACCATCCATTAGCACGGCCATCGACTGCGCCTTTTCCAAGGCCGTCGCGAGGTGCGCGTTGTCATATCGCCGGTCGTTGATCGGCGTACCGCCATACCCGACGTTGTCCAGATCGACGTGTCCCGCGTAGAGGCTGTCGAATTTCGTGATCATGCCGCGTTCCTCCCGAGGAGCCGTATTACGCCAGTATCGTAGTGCCTGGGAGCGTCCTGGCAACCAGCGGCCGGCTGGCCTCTCCGGGCGGCGCCGTCGCGTGCTGATCATTGCCTGGACGGTTCGGGCCGCGCTCGCGGATCCGCGGGGTCGTGGCGGGCGGGATGCTCGCCTGGAAGATGGCCGGCAGCTATACCAGCACCGCCTACGCCGACAATTCCCATCTGGCCAGCGCGCCGAGGCTATCTGTTTGAGCATTGCTATCATCTTTGCCCGCATGATGAACCTGCCATCGATCGGGATGTCATTCACCGCGCACGACGGATCTGCCCCGTCCCACCGCGTGGGTCGCGCGCCGCCCGGCGGATCCCCCGGCTCACTTGTCTGGACGCCACGATGAGCCGCAAGCGGAATGGTCTCACCGACGCCGACCGCGCACACTGGGCCGGTTACACCGCCGGGATCCGCCAGCTTGAGAAACCACTCGCGTCGCCTTCCGGCGCGCCATCGTCGGCAGACCGCACGGAACAGCTGCCGCACACACCACAGGCGCCAAGCCGGCCCGCCGCGGCGCCGTCGCCGCTGACGATCGGCGAAGCACCGGGCGGTGTGGACCGGGCCAGTTGGGAGCGTTTCCGCTCCGGCAAGCTCTCGGCGAGCCGGACCCTGGACCTGCATGGCCTGACGGCGCAGCAGGCGTTTCACGCGGTCTCGGACTTCCTGCGGGCTGCTCAGGCCGACGGACTGCGCTGCGTCGAGATCGTCACGGGCCGCGGCAGCCGCGGCGCGGGAGGAGTGATCCGGCGCGAGTTCCGGGACTGGCTGAACCGGCCGGATATCCGGTCACTGGTACTGGCAGCCGCGCATCCGCATCCTGCCAATCCGGGCGCGGTGAACGTGCTGCTGCGGCGGCCAAAAACGGTCCCGCAAAGCGGAAGAGATCGAGGCGCGGAGGGCCGTGGGCGGGGATAGTTCGGCGTTGAGCGTCCCACCGTCATCCGCGTCGCTTCACGACCTCTCCTATGCACGCGCGGGAGAGGCTCTTTTGCGCCGGCTCTCCGTCCGCAACTGACCACACGCCGCCAGAATGTCGCGTCCCCGCGGTGAGCGCACCGGCGCGGCAAAGCCCGCGTCGTTGACAATGCGGGCAAAGCGTTCGATCGCCGAACGCGTGCTGGTCTCGAATGTACTGCCGGGCCACGGATTGAACGGGATCAGGTTCACCTTTGCTGGCATCCCGGCGATCAACCGTACCAGTTCGCGAGCGTCCGCCTCGCTGTCGTTCACACCGCGCAGCATGACGTATTCGAAGGTGATGCGCCGCGCGTTAGAGGCGCCGGGATAGCGGCGGCACGCGGCCATAAGCTCGGCGATCGGATATTTGCGGTTCAGCGGCACCAACTCGTCGCGCAGTGAGTCGCGCACCGCGTGCAGCGAAACCGCTAGGTTCACGCCCAGCTCCGCACCAGCTCGGTCCATCATTGGCACCACGCCAGACGTGGACAGCGTAATGCGACGGCGCGACAAGCCGATGCCTTCGTTGTCCATCACAATCGTCATGGCCTTGGCGACGTTCGCATAATTGTAGAGCGGCTCGCCCATGCCCATCAGCACGATGGTGGATAGCAGGCGCGGCGTTTCGCCCTTTGGCGACGGCCACTCGCCGTAGGCGTCGCGCGCCGCCATGAATTGGCCGACGATCTCCGCCGCACCGAGGTTGCGCACCAAGGTCTGCGTGCCGGTGTGGCAGAAGCGGCAGGACAGCGTGCAGCCGACCTGCGAGGACAGGCAGACGGCACCGCGGTCTTCCTCGGGGTCGGGGATGTAAACGGTCTCCGCCTCCTGACCATCCCGGAATCGGAACAGAAATTTGCGGGTGTCGTCGTCGCTGGTCTGTGCCGTGACGGTAGCCGGGCGGCCGACGATGAAGCGCTCTGTCAACTTCGCCTGCAGGGGCTTCGCGATCGTCGACATGCGAGCGAACTCGGTGACTCCCTGGTGATAGATCCAGTGCCATAGTTGCTTGCAGCGGAACGGTGCTTCGCCGATCGCGGCGAGCTCCGAGGTCAGTTCCTCGCGCGACAGTCCGACAAGATCGCGCCGGCCGTCCGGCAATTGCGCCGACGGCGGGTCGAACAGCGCGGACTTTGCGAGGACGCGCGCCCGTTCGGCCTCGGTGAGGTCGGGCGCGGTCACTTGGGTGGTGGACATGCCTTGACGATCGCGGCGTAGGCCGCGCTGAAGCCTTTGAGGCTGAACGTGTCAGTCACTTTGCGGCCATGCGGGCCTGGCGAGCGGGCAACGGCGCGCTCGCCACGTTGGAATGCCGCGACCGAGGCCTTGCCGTCCCGCGCGAAGGCGTTGTGCTCTGCGGTGTAGAAATCGAGGCCAGTCCGGTCCACCTGCACCGTCATTGCAGCCTTGGGCGCAAAGTCGAACCCAGCCTCGATGGCGACGCCGTCGCGTTGGTCCGGACGCTGGGTCACCGTCAACACGACATCGCCACGGTGCGGCAGCGACGGCGTGGAGCTCTGCACGCGGGTGAAGGCATAGCAGACCGTATGGCCGGCTTGCTCATAGGTCGCAGCAATCCAGTCACCGAATGTGCCGATTGCATTGGGTCCCCGGATGGCCGCGTGTGCCGGCGGCTTGTGGGAAGATTTCGAGGGTTTCGCGGCAACGGCGGAGAGGGACAGGCCGAGGCCTAGGGCGAGGGCCGTCAGGCAGACGATTCGGGTGCGCATGGCAGAAGAGATATGGCGGACGTTATGGATGGACAACTCCCAGCGACGGGAAAACCGGGGGCGCGCTGGCCGGCGCTCCGGCGCGCCGTCGATTGCGTGCGTCAGACCTCGCGCAGCGTGGTTGGTGGCGCACCGGTGTCGCATATTTCCGCGGAGGAAATTCACCGACGCGCACGTCCGGCACGGTCAGATCCAGGTTGCCGGCTTGACGGATGGTGATGGGAATAATGAAGCGCGTGTGAACCTTCAGGACATGCTACGGCCTGTCCTTGAACATAGAACGCCACCACCCGCGGGCACGGCCGAGCGGGAAATGAACTCGGACGAGACACTCGCACGGTTCGCTCTGCTGCTTTGGGTGACGAGAACCACTAAAGATCAACGGGAACCTCCGCGCCATAGTGCCAGTCATGCCCCCGCGAGTACAGGCAACGAAATCGACGGGTCTTTGTTGTTGTCGGGGCTCCGGTCGCGGCGAGGCTATCCGCGAAAATTCCCCGCCAGTTCTCCGAGGCCCTGCATGGTACGGCGTGCTAAATTCGCCGAGAACGGAACGCTTGGACCCCGCACCTAGAGCCACGGCGAACGCGATCGCCATACGAAGCCGAGATCACGTGATCCAGTCCGGCACGTTCCGCCGGAACCGCGGCGCACCGTGCCGCGCGCGCTGGGCCGGCTGCGGCGACGGCGCGGCGTTGCTGCCAACCGGACGCTCGGCAAAGCGGCCGTGCTGGAGCAGCCGGTCGTACAGCACGAGTGCGCCGGCGATCGAGAGGTTCAGCGCGAACCTCGTGGGAATGCGTACAACATGCTGGCAGCGTGCCATAAGGCCCGGCGACAGACCGGCCCGCTCCGGCCCGAGCACGTACGCCGCGTTCAGCGGGTGGCGAAAGGATGGCAACTCGACCGCGTTCTCCATGAGCTCGACACCGACCAGCACGCAGCGCTGCGGCAGTGCAAGAGAGGCCAGGTCCGGGAAGCGCCAGAGTGGCACGTGCGACGGCGTGTCAGCCGTGTCGGCACGCCGGCCGGCACGTGCGTCCCAGCCGCTGGCGATCGTAAAGCAAAAGGCCGCACCGAATGCGTGCGCGGTGCGCAGCAGCGCGCCGACATTGGCGGATTTCGACACGCCCTCGACGCCAATGCCGAAATAGCCGCGGAAATGGGGTTCGGTCATGCCGTCGGGTCTATGCGCCGGCCGCGATCGAGGCAATGCGCTGGGCCAGTGCACGCCGCGCCAAGGCGGCGTCACGCGCGAGCGCCAGCAGTCCCGGGAGCTGCGCCGGATGTGCGAGGATCGAACCCAGCAAGCGAAACATACCGATGGCACCGCGTCGATTGAGCGCCACGAGCGCGGCCGGCGGCAACGCACGCTCGGCCGGGTCGCAGATAACCCGCAAAGCCGCGAACGGCAGACCACGCTCCGTTGCGAGCCTCGCCACAGCGCCGCTCTCCAGATCCACCGCGGCGGCGCCGGTTTCACCGCGAAGCCGTTGCTTGGACAGGACATCCGCGACGACCGATGCCGCGCCAAGAATACGATGCGGCGTCATCCCGCCGAGCGTCTGTCCAAGCACGGGATCACCACGAAAGAAAACCCCGTCGGCCAGGACCGCCTCGGGTACGATCACGTCGCCGGGACGCAACGCAGGCTCTAGTCCACCTGCCAGGCCGAGTGAGATCAGCGCCGACGCGGCTCCCGTCAATGCGCGACGGGTCGCCTCCACCGCCCCTGCCGCCGTTCCGCCACCGATATAGACCGGCACACCCAGTGGCAGCGCGAGTCGGGCCTCGGTCCGCAGCCCGACGATGACAGCAGCCCCGCGCAGTCCAGCCTCGGTCGACACAGCATTCGCGGCCCTCACGCCGGACGTTCGTAGCCGACGGCGGATTCGATCTCGATGGTTCGGCGCACAGCCGGCCGCGCCATCATGCGTTCATAATGCGCACCGAGCGCCGGGAACGTATCGGGCGATCGATGTGGCGTATTGACGAACCGCCAGTAGAGCCGAAACAGATGGATATCCACGACGGAGTAGTCGTCCAACGCCCATAGGCGGCCGCCCATCCGGTGCTCGGCGAGGTGGAACGCCTTTACGAAGTGTTCTTCACCGCGCCGCCGCGCGGGATGGATCGTCGAAGCGATGAACGACATCCACGAAAAGGCCTGCGCTTCCGATTCGACGCTGCTGAACGGCCAGAGCTTCGCACCCGAATTGGTGCGCGCCACATAAAACAGGATGGCGGCGACTTCGGTGAGCGGGCGGTCGTCGATCAACAGGGTCGGCACCTTGCCTTCCGGATTGATTGCGAGATAGGCCGGATCGCGGTTTTCCTTGCGTGACAAAGAGAGTGGACGGGGTTCGAAAACCGCGCCCACTTCGTGCAGTGCAATGTGCGGCGCCATCGAGCTCGCGCCTGGGGCGAAGTAGAGCGTCAGCATGATGAGGACCCTTTTGCAGCGTGACGGGACATCCGGGATCTTCCCCCTCGACCGCAGGAGCGGGAGGAACCGAGACATATCACATCAGCCGCGCCCCAGCCCCGCCCAAGGAACAGGGATATCTGATGCTGACCCGTATTGAAATTATTACGTATCAGTCGATCAGGTGCGCCATGAACCGACCCGGACCGGAGGCCGCCGTGCCCGTCGTCTGACTCGGCAGCAACCTGCGTCGCGTGATCCTGGCGCAGATCGGGGTTAGATCGCGGTGGCTGAGGCCCGCCCCTGACACAGTGGCCGGCCGATGCGGTTTGCGGCAGAATACGCAGAGAGCCCCATGACGAGGTGACGTGATGACCGGTTCAAGGCCCGTTCTGGCCGTGACGATGGGCGATCCCGCCGGCATCGGCCCGGAAATCGCCGTGCGC
>Ga0123355_10005433_pt1 | contig 18655 bp, 12 predicted proteins | sample TergutEmb28metaG_3_FD_89872 | JGI IMG/M metagenome (GOLD analysis project Ga0123355, IMG submission 89872) | Embiratermes neotenicus P1 segment gut microbial communities from Petit-Saut dam, French Guiana - Emb289 P1 | ecosystem: Host-associated > Arthropoda: Insects > Digestive system > Gut ... | reverse complement strand
TGAAAAGTGTGTTGAGGTAAAGGGAGATTATATTGAAAAATAGCAAAGTTGTTTCATTTCTGTCACCTTTCAAAGTTGGTCAGGCCGGAAACTTATGGACCCTACCACGTATTTGCTGTTTGCCATTCAGACCGTGGGGTACCTGTATTTACGAGCACCGTGGATGTTTCACTTCATGTCTTACGGAGACGCTGCTGTAGTCGTCGAAAGACATCAGCGTTTGCATGACGTCGTCTAGGTTAATGAGGTACCACGTGGACTGTTGGAGCATGTCATAGAAGTTGGAACCAAGTAATCGGCAGTCATTCTACTGTAGCTTACAACAATTATAACTTGAACACATAATTAAAATTTGCCGCGACATGAATCACAATTTATTAACAGAGCAGGATATTGAGTGAGAGAGCTGGTATCTGTCTAACACAACGACACATCGGATTTCAAGGACATGGCGAGCAAGACAAAGGCTTGGCGTAATTCTTTTACGTGTCATCTGGAATACAACATAATCCGACGCAGTTACTGTTTTATTGGAAGGCCAGTAAGAATTAGCATTGTACCACAAATCACGCGTCAGCATTAAACGTTCTGTACATCAAGTGGATGTTAATACTGAATTAATTACCGTACTTTTCAGCTTTCTACCGCTCCGCACATAATTTATGTCTCTGTCTTGAACCCAGTCGTTTCAAATTGTATGAGAGTGTGCTCGTTTCCTCGTATGCTTCCACGTAAAGTACAGTGCGCTTCAAATGCAAGACACGAGGCGATTTATTGGCTAGTCTGCCCGGCCTTTGCACCGACAGGGGTTGCGCGTATTCGGACAGTTGTCGAAAGAACGTCATATTCTGAGAGCGAAGCTGAAACCGAAACCGATATTATAAGGGATCTGAAACCCTTGTAGAAATGGTTCACATGGGGTTCTAGTACCGATATGAAAGAAATGGATTCTGATACCGAATCTAGCAAGCGTTCAATAACTGTTCCGAAACCGATATAAGAAGGGCACTGTGAGGGTTCTGACAGCGATACACAAAGAATTCTAAGACCGAAACCAACAGGGGTGCAGTGGGGGTTCCAAAACCTATATAAAAAGGGAACTGTGAGAGTTCTGACAGCGATTTACAGAGGATTGTAAGAGCGAAACCGGTACTTACAATACAAGCGTTCATTTAATATTCTGACAACCATATAGAACGGGTTCCAGCAGCGAATCAAACACGAATATATTACTAACGTTAGGTAAGAATCGCAGTTCCGATATACAGAGGGTTCAGTGATTGTTCCGAAACCGCTACGAGAGGATTTTGAGAGCGAAACCAACACTAGTAGTGCACACCACAATGGAATGTGGGGGAGCGGTATCATGGTTAGGTGGGGAGATTAGTGGTCAGCTTCACGCCCCAGCCAATTTAGCACCAGCGAACAAGCTCACGGTATTCGTTGGGTATGATGTTGGGTGGGGCACAGAGACGGTCTGGACGCGCTGGGGAAACGAATGTCTTATACCTGTTGGGAATCGAACGGTTAGCCTTTCGTATGTATGCTTGCTATCATTCGGCGCAGAATATTCCGTCTTCCAGTTTGATATCCAAAAATATAAAGATCTAGATATACAGAACTGTACTTTTGCCTTTTCTTTTTGTACGGGTGACAGTTTCTCACATTGAGGGTGTTTGGGAATGGGGCGCTGAGAATATTTGGGCTTAAGAGGGACAACATGACAGGGGAGTGGAGAAGCCTACATCACTAGGAGTTTATACTCCTCACCAAAGACTATACAGTTGACCAAATCCAGACGAATGAGATGGGAGGGGCATGTGGCTCTTACGTGGGGGAGGTGTGTGCAGGGTTTTGGTAGGAGACCCGAGGGAAGGAGACCACTTGGAAGACCTACGCGTAGATGGGAGGATAAAATCGATCTTCAAGAAATGGGATGAGGAGGCATGGGCTGGATTGATCTGGCTGAGGATAGGGACAGGTGGTGGGCGCTGGTGAATGCGGTTGTGAACCTTCGAGTTCACTAAAATGCGGAGAATTTCTTGAGTAGCTGAGGACTTGTTTGCTTCTCGGGAATGACTCCGTTTCATGTAAGTTAGTTAGTTAGTTGCAATGTGTGACACATATTAATACGGCTTTTGTGTGTTCGAAATATATTTAAAAAAAACGGAAAATTCGAAATGAATGTGGGACATTGTTGGACCTGCGTCCTGGCAGTGCTACGGACCGTCAAAGTGGGTCTGACTAAGGTTTGAAATCAAGCAAAGCCAGTGAAGTAGTATGAAGAAAAGTATTTATTACCAATTTAGAGCAGATATTCAAACGTGCGGCCACCGACCTCGACACACGGCCGACAACAACGCAGCAGAGTTTGACGTGTGCATTCAAAAATGCCAGGTTGCTGCGTGATGGTTGCCGCTGCCTCACCAATACGGGCAATAAGAATCTCTTCAGAATCAACTGGCGACGTGCAAATCAAGGGTTCAATGTGGCCTCATAGTAAGAAGTTCATTGGTGTTAGGTTCGGAGACCTGGGAGGCCAAGCCACAGACCCGCCCTGTCCAATTCAGCGATCGTTGTAAGTGGCGGTGAGATGTCAGACCGGACGTGCAAATTGAGTGGCAGTCTCATCGTGCTGGAATCATATGTTTCTCCTTGAATGCCAACGGGATTTCCTCAAGCATTTCTGGTAGTTTTTCCTCCAGAAAATATCCGGTAAATCTGTGTACTGAGCCGTTGGGGTAATAAGTAAGGCCCAATCAAAAAGTCATGCATAATGCTCGCCCAAAAGTTGACCGCAGAACGTTGTTAGTGGCAGTGAGCAGATGCAGCAATGAGGGTTTGCGTTTGGCCAAACATGGCTGTTGTGGCTTTTGAAAATCTCGTGCCGGGTGAAGTAGGCCTAATTCATGAACAACACCATTGCCGAAAAATCGGGCTTCTCTAAGTACAAATTGGCCTCGACGAAAGTAATCACTGGTGTCAAGAGCCTGCACCTACTGCCGATGGCAAGGAGCAGCTGCTCGCGTACAACCATCCACACGAGACGACGATCCACACCGACTGCGTGACCAACCGCGCGGATGCTTGTGGAGAGATTGTACTGTACTCAAAACGCTGCAAAACGTCTTCATTAAATTGCGGCGTGCGAACTGATCGTCCACGCCCTGTGCTCGGCCTGTTCACTGCAAATGTACGAGTGTCCCATAGACGACGATCGACAGAAGCAAACGTATGATAATCTGGAAACACAATGCTCGGAAAACGCTCGTGATAAATCCTCTACTATTCCCTTAGGTCGCCATACGCTGCACCATGCGCCAAGTGAATGTCGGCGAGTTTGGACCAGATGAATCGCTCCATGTCGATGTCGATTTGACTACAGTACGCACAAGTGTGTCACAAGAAGTATGAGCAACAATGGACATGCACACTTTTTAGCGGGTTGCTGTCATTCCAGGCGCTGCACCGAATGTGTGACGGTCTGCGGCGCCGTAAGAACGTTACGTACATGAAAAACTTGATTCACATATCACCATTTGATTCTGAAGAGGATCGTTGAGGCAGCAGCAACCATCAGGCAGCAACCTGGTATTTTTGAGTGCATACGTCAATCACTGCTGCGTCGGCGTCGGCTGTATATCGAGGTCCGTGACCATACGTTTGTAAATCTGGTCGCAGTTGGTAATAAATTACATCTTTATTTTTCAGAATACTTCTGTGGTTTTGCTTGATTTCCAACCTTAGTCAGACCCACTTTGATGGTCCGTGGTACTGCATGGACGCAGGTGTGACAAAAATATATTAGCCTGACAATGAAACTTTGCTGTGGTTCCTCCTACCGCCTCACGTGGAGTTTTTCAACGCTATGTATTTTAAACCATATATTTTACAACTCAGTATCTTATATTTGTGCATTGGTTCAAAAAGTTTTGTAATGTGCCTTTTGTAATGTACCTCCCTAAGGATGGCCACAAGAGTGGTCGAAACATACAGGAGGTATACTATGAACATAATAAGATATAAGATACTCTTAAACGTTTATATGCATTGGTTGGTTTTATCACAATATCGTATCAGCTCAATGCATGATCAAGGACTGTTTAAAATTGGCAAACAACACTGGGAAGAGGGGGGCGGGGGTATAAAATCGACCGTAGGTATTACTTACTTACTCCATGGTGCTGAGTCCTTCTTGAGAAGCTAACTGTGTTGCAGCTAGTCAAGAAACTCCCCGCATTTCACGGAACCCGAAGGTTCATCACCGCACTCACAAGCGTCCGCCACCTGTCTCTATCCTGGGCCAGCCCAATCCGGTCCATATACCCACATCCCACCTCCTGGAGATCCATCCCAATATTATCCGCCCATCTACGCCTAGTTCTCCCCAGTGGTCTCCTTCCCTCCGGTTTCCCCACCAAGACACTATACATCCCCCTCTCCTCACCCATACGCGCCACATGCCCAGCCCATCTCATTCTTAGGTATTAGAAACTTTAATTTACGAAGGAGTCAGGTTAGAAACTGGGGGAACATTGGTTTGAGCCAGTGCCTAATATACATACACCCCTCCCCCGCTACTCTCACCACAGTTCTTTATTTGACCGTCTTCAACTCAGTAGCGAAAAGTGGCGCCTGTGGCCGAGGTTTCAGCTATGATTATGAAGTCGTTCAGCGATGACGGGGGTGGGGGCTACAGATTGTGCTGTGCTGTTCGTTTTCTAGATGGCCGGCACAATATGCAGAGTGCTGAAAGAGCAGGAAGGCTACAGTTATTTAACCCTTACCCTGCTAACGTGGAGAATATGGTGAGCTCCTAATAACGCCAGCAGTTGGCAGGTGGGATTTAACTCGGCGTTTAAAGGGTTAATTCGCCTTGTGCCAGAAGGATGGAATTTTTGTTATACGATTGTTTTTTTGTGCCAACTGCTGAGCTGCGAAATGTGAGGGCTTCTGTCTTCTTGACGCTTCTACAGACTTCATACCAACTTCGCAGTCAGTGCTATTTGCAAAGTACTGCACTTACGTGTGAATTATTTAAAACGTTTGTTTTTTGGCAATGCCAATGAAAGACGAAACTCTAGGATAGAACAAGGGTGCACAAACCCCGGGCGCTAGGTCACCGTGGTTACACAGTTTTGTATGATGGCGCCTAATATCTGTGGGTCCTCAGTATGGAACTTGCTGTATGTCACCCTTCTGGCGCCTAGAATTTTGAGGTGGCTTCTAGATTTGTGGAACGTTTGTGCACCTCTGGGTTAGACTACGTGAAGGTGCTTACAGTGTGTTTCGAAAAACTTGCGTGAACTAGAAAGACTTATTGCTGTGTTATTGACGGCTGCCTTTCGCCGACTGATGACTATTTTTTTTTTCTTCCCTTTATTGAAGGAACGTCTTAAGGTCCAGTTTGTTTTCATCCCATTATATGACTCAGCAGAACTTAACTTCAAGGTTCCATGAATATCTGAGACATGTAATGAAATATCGACTATTCTGGAGCTCTAAAACTCACAAGATGTGCACATACGCTGCAGGACGGTAACAAAAGCATTGTGAATTGCCGATCATTTCAAGGAAACCCCTAGGATTATGTTTCTAAGTGAAATAAATATTCATCTTTAAACCTAGGGAGGTATTTTCTATGACCTTGTGTACTAGTGGGCCAGTGTAGGGTTTATTTGTGAGAAGCGTGCCTATAGATGGGAGTTGCTGTATTTTCTTTGGACTTCTAGTTGGTACAGTATAATTGCTTTATTTGAAACGTTGTTTAGATTAGTGCACAATTAAGATTTATGTATGTATGGATATACATTTGCACGCTTTGTATGGTTGGAGTCGACAACAGATCAGTAATAAAATGAACTCAAGGCCAGCGAGGAACACAGAATATTTAGAACTGGAGATGTACGTCATTTCTTTTGGAAGAAAATCACTCTCCACACACGCAGACTATGTATTGTTTGTGCCGTGAACGGATGTGCTGTATAACATCGAACATGCTGCTGCCAATGATTTATCCCCAGGAGGTTAATGGTTGTCGATATGTTGTAGTTAGTTTATTCTGATTATTATTTCTGGGAATTCGCGCTTCGCACACGTGTTACGCTGTCTGTTGAACGTATTATTTTGAGAATTTGTTTTAGAATGATGGCTTACACTTTCAGCCTACTTTCATTCTGTAAAGATTAAACGTAGGCTCACGAGATCACCGTTGTGGGTATGTTAGTGTGTTAGTGTGCGCCACGTTATGTCTCTTGAGACCAGCTGACATGCTTGAACGATACTCGGTATGAACATTATGCAATGGCCGTCACCCGAACATCAGACTCCTAGGCGTTTTACTAAGTAAAATGAAAAGAATTCCTCACTTGGAGGCTTTGTCCATCCCTCCGTCCTCCCGAGTGTGATTTGGTGTCAGCGACTTAATTGTTTGCCGGAGTTTCATGAAAATTTGTTGAGCACGCATGAGTTGCTTTAAAATTAGTTCAGTGCGGTAGCCATATTTTACCTAGGGGCATCAATGAGTTAATACCCTTATTTCCCACATTTCCTTGCTGAGTTAGGTAAAATCCGTTGTACATTTTCACGTAATGCCATTGAAAAATTTGTGTTCGGTGAATTCATATTTTACGCAGAGAATAAATTAAAACCTTTCCCCGTTTTCTATATTTTTCATGAAGTTCGGATAAAGTTCCGAGTGATCGTGATTTTGGTGAAAATCGGCTCTCTGAAAGCCGTACTTTTCTTGGGGGCGCAGATGAAATTTCATTTATGCGTGTACCCTGACACAGGCGATATTTTGAAAGTAAAGAACGCCTGCTACAACACTTAATACACCACTTGCCGTCTTGTTACTTCCATACAGTCACTAATAATAACATGGCGGATGCGCGAATCCGTGAGGTGGGAACAATAGTAGCGACGTTAAGTTTAGGGTCTTGGAATAACGAATATTAATAGGTTTTCGAAAAATGTCGAGGTTTTGTTGCAGCAACTTTTTCGCAAAATGCAAAACACTACACGATAGACGTACGATTTTTTGTTTGTTTTGTTTTCGGTTCGATGACGATAGTTAATAAACAGCTGGGATTAGGCATGTGAAGTCAGGTTCATATTTGGTTCATAAGCATGGCTACGTACTGCGTAATGTATGAAAACGCTTTGTAAGGCAGCATTTTCAAACCTGACCGTGTGAACTTTGAATCTGTGTTCGACGAATCGGCATAAAAATAAAGATAAAAAACCAATTATTAGAAGAGCATACAATTCATCACGGAGTCATGCCCTTTGTTACCCACACTATTCAGCATTTACATGAATGAAGTAATAGTAAAATGGAACCAAATTTACGCAAAAGGCATTGCTTTATCAACCAGTACAAAAGTAAGCACTCTACTTTTTGCACATGATCAAGTCGTAATAGCTCATTCAGAGGATAGTTTACAGAGAAGAGTATTCGCGTTACAAAACGTAGCAAAAAATTTTGGAATGGAAATATCACCGGAAAAATATGAGACGATGGCGTTTTTAGCACAAGACCGAATAAGATGTAAAATTGTTGTTGATAACAAATATTTGCAAAAACTAAAGAAATTAAAATATCTCGGTTGTGAATTTTCCTAGGTAATAGTAAAGTTCACCCTATCACAGGCCACGAAGGCCCAGAAGTGGAGTAGATGTATAGCTCTACTCTTTCTTTAACCTAGGTGCTATATGGGTTCGGTGGTCAACGCCACGCCCCGGCTGCTTTACCCCCGGGAAAGATCCGGTACCCATTGTATAGGAGGCTGGGTGGTCCCCAGGACAGGTCTGAACAGGTGCGGAAAATCTCGCCTCCACCGGGATTCGATCCCCGGACCGTCCAGCCCGTAGCGAGTCGCTATACCGACTGCGCTGTCTCGGCCCACTGTGAAATTTCCTATGAGAATGAAAATGATATTCAACAAAAACTAGCAAAATTTGCTCAAATACTGGGAATCCTAAACGACGCTTTTGAACCAACTTTGATCTGGGAATTTTCAAGAATAGAAGTATATAATGCACTGGCTGTCCCGGTTATATTATATCGAAGCGAAATTTGGACCATTAGAAACGAGGATAAAAAAGATTGAGATCACTCGAGATGAAATTTTTCATAAGAAGAGCCGGGTACACTCCTTTTGACAACGAAAGGAATGAAGAAATTTTGGAAGAGTTGGAAGTAGAGCCATTTGACGAGAAACTAAGAAAATTAAAGTCAAATTGGTTACGACATGTAACAAGAATGAACAGTAACAGGATGCCAAAAATAATGATGAAGTATGGGAGACCAAATGGACGAAAACGACTTGGAAGACCTTTGAAGAGACTATTGGACGAGGCCGAAACGGGTCTGTCAAGGCCTAACTGGTGACGGATGATGATGAATAGGCCGATAACGTAGACGGAATTCGCCCGTAAGTGAAAAGCTTCATAGGTGTAAAATACTGCTGCTACACTTACTGCCACTACTACTACTACTACTACTACTACTATTACTACTACTGTACTACCGGTACTATTACTGCTACTACTGCCACCACCAACGCCTACCACTGCCCTCACTAAAGCTTTTTAGGGTTCTCCCATACCAAATTTTGTGCAAATCGAATGAGAAATATAGGAAATCTTGGACAAAATTTTATTTACCCTCAAAAGTAATTTGTGGTTTTCACTGTACCGATTTCACGAAACTCATGATTGCTCATCGGGATTATTTGTAAATGGACTGTACCGCGATTTTCACCCAAATAGTACGATAAATGTGGGAAGTAATAGAAAGTTTCATTTACATGTGGCTTTCATTGCGCCGATATTCACGTTATTCACAACGACTCAGTGATGTTTTGTGGTCTTCCCTTGTGCCGAGTTTTATCCATACCGGGAGAAAAGTGTATAAAATACTGGCAAATTTCCATTTACGCCTCTAAATAAAGTATGAGTTTCACTACAGTGACTTTCGAAAAAGCTTTATTGCTCATTAGAGTTACCTGTCTGCATATGTATATATATATATATATATATATATATATATATTCATGGCGCAACAGTCCCTGGTGGGCCAGGGCCTCTACAACACTCACAAGAGACATCCTTGCCCCCCGGCAGGATTCGAACCCGCAATCCCAGGAAGTGACCGACTGCAGACCCACGCCTTAAACCGCGCGACCACTGGGTTTGGCACTTGACACCTGTAGATTTAAAGCACCGAATTTCAACCAGATCGGACACTATGTATGGGAAATACGGTTAGGAATCCATTTACACCCATCAGAAAAGTATGGCTTTTGCTGTACTACTTTTCTTTAAACTCATAGCAGCATGTTGGAATGACGTGGAAATTTGGAACACCAAATTTTACCCAAATCGCCTAACAGATGTGAAAGTACGGACGGATTAATTCAGTATCTTAAGTAAAGGGTGGTTTGCAGCAACCCGGCATTCCCGCAACTGCTGTCGCTAGAAGAACTTCTGTATGCTTCTTATGTACCGCATTTAATCCAAATCGTACAAGAACTATAGAAACCAGGATAAAGTTTCCTTCACGCCCTTAGGTAAACATGAATTTCGCTGCACAGATGTTCACGAAACTTGTGTTCGTCGGAATTACGTGGACATTTAGAACCCGGATCGGTCAGTAAATACCTGAATAATGGGAAGACCGCCCGCAGTATTTAATGAAGTAATGCTTTTACGGATCGGATTTTAACGAAACTCAAGCTCGCACCTATACCGAATTTTATGAAAATCAGAAAAACAGCGTGACCGCTGACACCTGGTCACAGACGTACGTGTACCAACCAGGTCTCCACATGAGGCTGCCTTCTCTCGTGAAAATGTAAGTGGCCACCTTTACGCTCCGGCCGTTTTACTGCCCACGAAGAAACCTCAGGAACCCATTGAGTAGGAGGCTGGGTACCCCCCAGAGCTAGTCCGGACACTTGGGATAAAAGAAGAATCTGTTGCACTTGTTGGGAATCGAACCACCGTTCCTCTGTCGTCCAGCCCATAATCTAATCCGTATACCGACTATACTGTGCCGTCCCCCTCCCGTTTGTTTCCAGTATTTGAAAAATGTCGTGGTTTCTTCTCTTCAGGTCTCAACGTATAAACTACCAGAGTACCCTTAGGTTATTTTGGCCATGTTCTTGTAGTAAAATAGAATGTGGCTACAGGGGTCGACTGGTACCGGGCGCCAGGTCACCGTGGTGCCAAGGTAATTTGTCTTGGCCCTAGAAATTCCGAAGAGTCCATTTTGATTAATGCCATATTTCAAAATGGCTGTTCAAACAGCACGTCTTTACTAAACATCTCGCTCATCGCCACCAGCGAACAGTCGGACTACCGACATAGTTGTAACGCAATATGAATATGCGTGGTTGGAACTGTAGCCGCGATTATCACAGTAGGAGGGAAAGAAGAGGGAGCAGGACTTGAGTGTTCTTGTGGTCCGTAATACTCTCGAGATTTATTTATTTATTTGTATTTTATTCTTGAATTAGGGGTTTTAATATGAGACTTCCTATTTCAATGTATTGCTAAGGACTTTCAATTTTTAGGCGCTTTCGCAAATTTGCGACATGACGAAGCTAATGCTTCGTCATGTCTGTTCGCACGGAACAACTCAGCTTCCACTGGACAGATTTTCATGACATTTGATATTCCAGTATTCTTCGAAAATCGGCCTAGAATGTTCAAGTTTCATTAAAATCGTATTAGAATAAAGAGTGCTTTACATGAAGCCCAATATACATTTTCGATCTTATCTCGCCCAATTCTTCTTAGAATGAAAATATATGAAACAAAAGTTGTAGAGAAAATCGAAACACACATTTCATGTTCAATAACCCCCCTCCTAAAATCGTGCCGTTTGTGAATTAATGTGGAAAAATATTGTAGAGCGGGTCAGGCAACAGATGACCATATGGCGCATGTGCTTTGGATGCTAGATACCGAATGCTACAAATACACACACAGGTTATGTAATACTCATTGATTTTCCACTGCAACAATGGTTGCACCAATGCGCCAAATGTTACATTATTCGTAAATTGCCTGTTTTGTTAGTTTCGAGTTTATATGCTTTTCGGGATGTTTTTGATGAAAATTTCGAAAATGGCGGTATTATTTCAAATGAATATCCTGAATGTGATGGGCATAATTAAGTAACTGACAGACTGACTGAGGGGCTGACTGACTGACCAACTAACCCACCAACCAACCAACCAACCAACCAACGAACTCCATGAAGTAGAGTCCTTCCAGAAAAGTAACAGGTTCTCAGCTAATCAAGAATTTACCCGCATTTAATGGAAGTTGAGGGTTCATTACCGCATTCACAGGAGCTCGTCAGCTGTCCGTATCCTGAGCCAGAACAATTCAGTGCAAGTCCCATATTTTACTTCTTGAAGACCCATTTTAATATTGCCCTGCTATATACACCTAGGTCTTTCAAGTGGTCTCTTTCCCTCAGGTTTCCCCACCAAAACCCTGTATGCACCTCTCCTGTTCCCCATACGTACTGTATGCCCCACCCATCACATTTTTCTTGATTTGGTCACCCGAATAATATTTGGTAAGGAGTACAGATCATAAAGCTGTTCGTGATGTAGTCTTCTAAACTTCCCTGTTACCTGTTCCCTCTTAGGCCCATATAACCTGTCCAGCACCCTATTCTCACACACTCGCAGCCTACGCTCGTTCCTCAATATGAGAGACCAGTTTTCTCACCCCTACCAAACAACGGGCAAAATTATAGTTCTGTATACCCTAGTCTATATATTTTTGGATATCGGATTGGAAGACCGAAAATCCTGCACCGAATGATAGCAAATATACCTTGACTTCAGTCTGCTGTTAATTTCTACATGAATGGAATGAACACGTTGTGAAAGTCTCAGTTTCTTGACTGTTCAAACATAAAACCAAAGAAAAGAGAATACTGGCTCCTAATTGTTGTTGAGCTAGCCCTAAGATTTAAAGGAAATCTGTCGTGTGTTGGTGTAGCCGAAGCTGTTGTCCTTCCGGTGTGTAGTTCTAGTATTCTTATTTTTGCACACAATTTGCCCACGCCATTCCGAACAGAAGACCGCACTTCTTGCCAGCACAATAAAGAGTATTTGAACTCTTTCGAAGCGGAATTCGGAGCTTCACTGGACCGTTCATGCAAGTTTTACGAATAAATGCATTTTAATCCCCCCAAAGGAATAGGAAGTTGCTTTGAAGACGAGAGAGAGAGAGAGAGAGAGAGAGAGAGAGAGAGAGAGAGAGAGAGAACATACAAAATACGGGTCGAAGACGAGAGCAACAAGAGGGTACGGAGAATGGCGTAGTAAATGTTATTACCTAACTGGGCTGTAACGCTGTGTAGAAATTTGCCAGCATTTCGGAGGAAACTGCTGCTTCCATATGAATCATCATCATCATCATGCTTTTAACTGGCGTTATATTTTTGATATGGGTAAGAGATTCCTCCAAAAGCTTGGTAAATTTCTACCAGACTAGACGGCGTCACTTCCAGAAGATAATTTATTCTTAACAATCGCCATTAGAACCTCAGATCTCACGATGACACCAGGTGTTGTTGTTGTTGATGATGATGATGATGATGACGACGACGATGACGGTGGCTGTGGTGGTGGTGGTCATCGTCGTCGTCGTAGTGGTAATAAATCTTTGTGTACTGAGATCTATAGGACTAAAAATCTGTGCAACAGGAGGGTATGCTTTATGGGTTGTGCTTGGCACTGCTTGTTTTAGCCAGAGTTTGGTCGGGCGTTTGACATGGTCAGAATGAAGCTCGTGTAATCTATTTCTGTAAGTCTGTTAGTTCACGTCTGTAACACAGTTCTTTCGTTGGCAATCCAAACTATGCATTACTTATGCACCCATTCTGCTCGTATGTGTATATTCTTTGGCACATACTCGCAAAAAATCGTTATGTTTCCTTACAAACTTCAAGTTACTGAACTCTTTTATTATTATTAGAGATATTTGTTTATACGTCTTTCAGAGGTTTGAAGTTTTGTTAGTTGTTTTCGAAGGTCTGTTACTCTTCCATTTGTTAGTACCGTAACATTGTGACTTTCGTCTGGGAAGTTGATTAATTAATAAATCTAAAGCTGAAAACCGGTTGGCTTCTCAAGAAGAACTCTGCTCCGTGGTGTAAGTAAGTAAGTAAGTAAGTAAAAATTGGCAGCCGTAATTATTTGTGATTCTTAACGCGACGAACAGTGTAAACCAAAATTTGTGAAGTGTAAACTTATCGGAATTTTAATGTCGATAATGGCATTTCTTCGACATCAGGTGCAATGGTTTGCTGTCGTTACTTGCTTGAGAATTATGTAGTGACATTGTGTTCATTACTGATGCATTTTGCTGTGTCTTTGTCGCCATGACTTGGTGGCACGTTGGTAGCAGGACACTTTACAGAACGGGCTGTGCCATCTGGAAACGAGGTCATGAGGCTACAAAAGGGCTTCAGAGACATACCCGAACGCTTGAATCCTTGCGTTAAGAAGATAACGTTTTGATTCCGAACGGTACTTCCAAGTACAGAAAGACTGTCGTACAGGCTTGAATCATTCGTAATTATTTCACCATGTTCTTGTTTCCTTTGGTACGTACGTCTGCAATTTTCAAATAACCCAGTGAACATCATCTTCCCATCTTACTTTCCTCTCAGCGGTATTGACTTTATCTCGGATATAATAACATGAGTCATGTTATTCTTCGATTTGTTAGGCGCGTTCACAAAATTGCGAAAAGCGATCATTAGCTTCGTCACGTGTCCGTCCGTCCGTCCGCATGTAACGTTTTGGCTTCCATTGGATATGTGTGAGATATGATATTTGAAGGTTTTCCGAAAATCTCGAGGAAATTAAGCTGCATTAAAACCCAACAAGAATAGCGGGTACTTCATATGAAGACCCGTGAGTGTTTCTGATAACATCTTGCTGAACTGTTCTTAAAATGAGAAAGTTTCAGACAAAGAGTCGTTAAGAAAATTAAAACACGCATTTTGTGTTCAGTAACAGTTTTACTAAAGTCGTATCTGTTATGAGACAATGTGGAAAAAGTGTGTTAGAGCCGTACCGGCCTCAGATGACAGTGTAATACGGCGCATGCGCTTTGCATGCTGGATAACTAAGACAGACTACAGAAAATACTTATTGCTTTTTCACGGCAACAGTGGTTACGCGAACGCGCCTCATTGTTACATTAAACGTATATTGCCTGTCTTGTGTTATAATTGCCTTGAGGTGGGAGGTTATGTCCATTAGTGTATACGTATGCGGTCCAGTGCACGATGCCAGCCTCTCGGCTGTTCAGTTTTTGTAAGAATTTGTAAGTGATTACGTCTATGCTATTGTAAGACTCCTTTGCGCACGTTGTTGTGCCGTCGAGGGCCGTAATTAAATTTACTGCATTGGAGGTCTTATAAGACGTAGTTAGCTTCTGATTTCTGCAGAATTATAGTCATCAAGACTCTGACGTACGATGACGCCATTATGTTTCGCCCGTTAAAGCAAGTCAGATAACACGACGTGACTTGTTTTGTGCGCAGTTGTTCTTGTCAACGGTCGCTTCTAGGCACTTGTTCGGTCGCATGTTTCCTGCTGGAAGAGAGATTTGTGTTTGGCCTGGCCATATCTGCCAGTTGTTTGGATTACAACAATGTAGGTTTAAACGCAGACTTTTCCACCGTTTTCTGAGTATAGGAAACTGCGCTCAGATCCGTTGGCATTCGTGCATTTTGTCCGTTAGTTCCAGGTAGCCCTTACTCGGTTTCCTCACAAAGACTGAAAGTGCGTTTCGTTCCACTACGAAAAACTTTCCGTTTTCTAACCCTAATAATCATATTTAAAAAAAATGAATAATGGACACAAGATGGCAGCTGTTCTTTCTCCATTTTCCAAAATGAAATCCGTCCAGCGAAAACGCATTTATGAACGGTCACTGCGTTGTCTCTAAACCATGCACCGTCAACACTTAATATGTGTAGAATTTCGTTTTCAAAGACATCTTGATTTCCCAAAATACTTTGTGGACGAGCCTTGGTGATCAGATGCAGAATGACGCGGGAAGGGCATGTAGCACACACGGGGAGAGAGGCAGGTGCATGCAAGTTTTTGGTGGGGAAACCCGAAGGAAAGAGACCACTTCGAAGACCTAGGCGTTATTGGGAGAGTAATATTGAAGTGGATCTTCAAGAAATCGATTGGGAGGTCGTGGACATGATTGGCTTGGCTCATCATAGGAAAAAGTGGCGGGCTTTTGTGAAAGCGGTAATAAACTTTCGGGTTCCATAAAATGCGTGTAAATTTTTTGACTAGCCTAGGTGCTGTTACATTTTCAAGAAGGGCTGTGCTCAGGGGAGTGAGCGAGTTTGTGGACGAACAGCTGTTGATTCAGAAGCATTAGTACTCGCTCCGTTAGAACAGGAATTTATTGAGATAATTGTGAAAAATATATTAAGAGTACCGTCTTGTGGAAAGTGGAACCGTTCCTCAATCGGCCTCAAAATGGAGGCAGTACATTGTTCTGTAATACAGACTAAAGTCACATCGGCGTACAAACCACGTTCCAAAGAGAGTAGTCGTTTTGTACCATTATTGTACTTCCTGCTGATGGCCCAGTGAGACTCGAAACGTGTAGGACTTAGGAGAAAAAGTAAAGTTCACCCTAGAACAGGCCACGAAGGCCCAGAAAGGGAGTAGAGGTGTAGATCTACTCTTTCTTTAACCTCGGCACTAGTTGGGGTGGGTGGGCCCGGTAGCTCAGTCGGTATAGCGACTGATTACGGGCTGGACGGTCCGGGATCGAATCCCGGTGGGGACGAGATTTTCCGCCTGTCCAGACCGGCCCTGGGCCCCACACAACCCCCTGTAAAATGGGTACCGGGTCTTTCCCGGGTTAAAGTGCGGCCGGGGCGTGTTGCTGACCACTCACCCCATTCTAATGCCGCGGTCATGGAAGAGTAGAGCTATACCTCTACACACCCTGTGGGCCACACCGGCCTGAAATGGGATCACTTTTACTAGAGGGGATGGGTGGTCAACGCCACGCCCCGGCTGCTTTTCCCCCGGGAAAGAGACTAGGAGGCTGAGTGGGTCCCAGGGCCGGTCTGGACCGGTGCGGAAAATCTCGCCCCCTGCCGGAAATCGAACCCCGGACCGTCCAGCCCGTGGCGAGTCGCTATACCGACAGCTATTCCGGCCCACAGCTTTTGTATTATTTTAACTAATACAATTGTGTGCATGTGTGGATTTACATTATAATAAGCACAGTAAGAGTTCAAAAACTATTTCAACGCACATCTCACTACAAATCAAACGTCTAATGAAATTTGATGTGGCATCATCAGAACATTACAAAATAATACTTGTATTCAAGAGGCAGCTAGGGCGGGGCGAGTGGTGCGGCCATCCCAGACTGCACAATCCAAGGGGCGGCAATATGGCTGGAAAAATTAATATTCAGATGAAAAAATATTTTCTGCGCTCAACAGATTTAAAATTATTGAGACAAATGAAAGGAACTTTAGCAAATAATTGCGAAATTTACTTAAAGTTTATAATTTTGTCAAGGACGGCTATGGCGATTGCTCGCCCCGGGCGTCCAAAAAAACTAGCTACACCACTGCTCGCATTACGGTAATAGGTTGTTTGGATTGGGCAGTCGGAAGGGATTCGTTACTATAAATGATACGATTAGGGGTGCACAAATCCCGGGTGCCAGGTCGCCATGGAGACTAATTTTTGACGGTGTCTCCTAATGTGTGTGGAACTTGGCTTTATTTCACTCTTCTATTGCCTGGAAGTTTGGGGTGGCTCCTAGGTATTTGTTTTTGGAAAATTTGTTCACCCCTGCTTTCGATAGCTGTCATTCGATTTACCGTAAGTTTTTATCAGCTTATTTTTCTGCTTTGAGAATACCCGATCATTTTCAAAAGTCAGACTCTCACCTGATTGCCCCATCAGCGGAAAAAACGCGGCATTTCTCATACTGGTGTCTGTTGTGTGACATTTTAAAGCGTACTGTATTTAACACTTGCTGTATCATTCACAAAGTTGCACTTTGCTCGCAGTGCCCGTTTGTGACTTTGCTATGGTTCTGAGAAGGAGCAGGGGCAATTTCTTTGAACCGTATTTACCGACGGATCTTTGTAATAGAGGCACAGTTTGTTTAGGCGTACTGTTAATTTTGATGTGTTCGTATTTTAGAAGAAAATGACGCGTCACTTGTTGATTGTTGTGCCAGTGACTGTTATAGTGGGGACATGCGTGTTGCTTTGTTGGTTTCTGTCCACCGAATGCCAGACAAAAATAGAGTTGTCCTTGCACGCCATGAAAACTTATGAGTATTGGAGGTGTATCTCCACCAATTCTTAAGCTCGGCTCCAGATGGACTCCCCAGTCGCTTACCCTCGGTATGCACTGAATAGAAGGCTGGATGGACCCAATAGCCAGCCCGGACGCGTTGGAGAAATGAAAAATCTCTCGCCCCAGACCGGGAATCGAACAACGATTCCTCGCTTTTCTAGCCCGTAACTTAGTGACTGCTCTCTTTCCGGATTCTGCAAAGCACCCTGTACAAGTACAGTGTGATTTTTATCGGCCTAGCAGGCTTTCAGATGTTAAAAAATTTATTTCTGGTTGCGTTGTTACTCTTTGTCCAACTCGAAAGGTTTACAACATTCAGCGAGGCTTTTTTACTATAGTAAGTACGTCTCCTTTAATAACTATCACACCCACTAGATTGATTTTAACCAAATTTTCTATGGAGATATTTCAAGGTAATTATGTGGACATCTTAAAATGAAACAGGGGGTGGTCTTCGTTTAACTCCCTCGTGCGCCTTTCAGAACAACCTGAGTCGAAAGGTAAAAACAGCTGCCTTGACTGAAACTTTGTACAACAGGAGAGAAAATCCAAAATAAAATTAAGCTTTGCCATAACCTCATACCCGAACTCCGCTTTGTTAGATGTACGTATGTCTGGACAGTCACAGGAGTGAACACATTTATTGAAAGTTCAAGATCCAGTCAGCATATATAGTTAAATACTATGTGGCCACCACAACTCAATGCACGTAGCTGCAGTGCACTGCAGGCAGATGATATCTCACCTGATGACATCTGCCTAAAGTCGCAGGAGCATAAGGTAATTTTCGTGGAGTAATGAATGGTCTGTAGGTGGTATGTGGGTATATGGACTGGATTGGGCTGGCCCAGGATAGAGACAGGTGGCGGACGCTTGTGAGTGCGGTAACGAACCTTCAGGTTCCGTGAAATGCGGGGAATTCCTTGACTAGCTGCAAACCAGTTAGCTTCTCAAGAAGGACTCTGCACCATGGAGTAAGTAAGTAATGAATGGTCTGTAATCCTAGGTGGCGGACAAAGTGGTCAGCTGCGTCGAGACGGAAAATTGCATACAGCCTCTTACGCTCTATGGTATTGAGTGTCGAAGGTCCTGCATTATACAGGGTGTCCCAGGAGGAAAGGTCAATATTCTGGGAGGTCATAGTATGGGCCATTCTAAGCAAAAATGTTTATATGAACACGTGTCCTATTCCGAACGGTTTCCGAGATAGAGCTATTTGAATGTACAACCGCAAAATTGTTGATAAGAAAGAG
>Ga0123355_10005432_pt1 | contig 18655 bp, 25 predicted proteins | sample TergutEmb28metaG_3_FD_89872 | JGI IMG/M metagenome (GOLD analysis project Ga0123355, IMG submission 89872) | Embiratermes neotenicus P1 segment gut microbial communities from Petit-Saut dam, French Guiana - Emb289 P1 | ecosystem: Host-associated > Arthropoda: Insects > Digestive system > Gut ... | reverse complement strand
CTTGACAATAGGCATATGTGTTTCACGATGTATGTAGGTTAATGAAGCAAGAGATACACGTGGGAAGTTATATGTGTAATATGTGTGCGTGTGTGGAGACGGCAATGGCGAATCTATCCAGCGAGATTCTTTTGCAATACACGTGCAGCCGTTTAGTGTAAAAACTGGCGTAAGTACATTTTGAAATACATTCGAATTTATTTTTCGGAAACGGTACGTTATGTCCATTTTAGAGTACAGGATGTTTTCGAATTATGATACGGTAGACAACATGGAGAAAATAAAAATTCAATTTTCTTAAACTTTGGGATGGTCAATTTCGAAAAAAAGAACCTGTTAGTGGATAATTGTAAAGTACTGTTTTTTTGCATGTACTGAACAGAGTTGCACACGTTAGCGGAGTATGTATTAATGCCATTCCCTTGAGTACAAAAAAAAGATTATCAAAAATATAAATATTTTGATTGTAATATTCCACACGAATATTTAGTACAAAAATCGGCACAAGTGAGGTGGGATGCAGACAAACGTGGGTGTGATAGTAATTATAAGCCTTCGCAATATGATTAAACAATGATTGGAACGTATCCAAGGATTTACGTGCTAAGAGATGTATTTTGCCTCTCTACGAACGTCAGTATATAACACGAGAATCGAACAATGGAACCCCTCTTTTACAAGAAGAAATTCTTTTTCGCAGTACACGTTCCTGCCAGCCTGCTGAGGTAAGTGCATTGTTTTTTTAATTTTGTGACAGGGCCACTATCGCACAGGCCCTATCACAAATTTAAAAAAATGCACTTAACAAGTGATCTTTCGTTTAATCAAGTGGTAATTGCATTCCTTAATTTTTGTTACTGAGCCTATCGCTGTCATATTAGCGAGCTGTAGGCACGGTACCAAATGAGGAAATGCAATTACAAGTGAATACAAATGTACAGTGCAATCGAAGAGGCTATACTTATAACCGGTAAGTTCAATTCCTAGTTCCGTTACATGTTTATAAATTTCTATTTTATTTTGCGTTACTGAAAAGATATGTATTAATTCTATTGTTTTTTTCTTTTGCCCAAGGATGGCTACACGGCAACGGATGGATAAATGCATTTTATGTTTGTTATTTTGTCTTCTTGTGGAAAAACCTCAGCTCCTGGATATGAAAGAAAAGAAACGTCGGGGAAAAAAATAGTTTTGGTTCTATTGTAATCGAGGGAGTTGATGATTCTGCGGAGATAAAATAATAACTTAAGATGCATTTACAGGCGATCGTACAAACACGCACATCTTCTGCTTTGTGAAGAGGTGGCCAGCTGTGGCGATTGAATTGCTGAGGCGAGGAGAGGATTTGAACCTGGCTGTTCTAACGACGACTCGCTTGCTTCTTACGCGTAGTTGTTAACGGTAAGTCTATATTTTTCTTTTCGTCCCCACATGTTTCTATGTAGAGTACTTAGCTCTTGTGGTGGAACTAACAAGAGCTGTTCACCTTCCTTTGAAGAAAAAAACTTTCAATTCCGAGTTCTCGAGAGTGCCTCTCCTGGAGTTAAGGACTCTGAAGAGACAAGTGTCAACAATAAAAATATACACTTACAGGCAGAGAAACACACACACATTCATTTACTCTACTGAGAAGAGTTGGCGGGTTCTGCTGTGTGTGTGAAACGTCAAGATCTTCTTCTTCTTCTTCTTCTCGTGTTCCAAGCGTCGATTCGTTTGCGGTGTTAACAAAACCGGGTTAGTAAAAAATTTTTTTTTTGATAATGTGTTGTGTAATGGTATATTCATTTTAAATTATATTTTTTTTCCGGATGAATAGGAGAAATAATAACACAATTCAGAGATAAGTATATTTATTAAAATCAAAGCATCTAAACGGATATGTTTTAATAATAAATACATAGATATGTTTCGAGTTGCGGTGGTACAAATATACACGCATGTTTACTAAAAGGCTACGTTTAGATTTTATTAAAAATTAAAAACAAAATGTGTTATTTATAACAAGTAAATCTATGTTTTCAGTTGTAGTGGTAGAAAACAACTATTTTTTTATAAATAATAAAATTAAGAGCAAAGTGTGTTATTAATTACAAGTAAATCTATGTTTTGAGTTGTGGTGGTACAACACAACTATTGTTCTTTTGCGATCAAACAATTTATAGCAAAATGTATTATTAAACAGTGTGATGTGCAATGTGTTACAATAGAGTTTTGAGTTCTTCAAATAGATGTGAATACATTATGTGTTTACTGGAGTTAGGTGCCGGTTCCACATAATTAGGTGAAGTCAGTGCGACAGTGACGTGTGATAAAACGTCGGGCAAACAAAGAGTGTACACATTCAGTTGATTTTCAACCACGTGAAACATTTCTCGGAGATACTGCAAGTCGGCGATTCTTAAGCTGATATACTGTTTTTCGAGATTCAATCTTGGGACTTCGTTGGAACCGTTGATATTCAATCTAAAGGCGACATCTTTGCACACGTACTGTTCGTTGCCACACATGGAGTCGCATATTCTAGGCAGACATTCTGCCATCTTATTGACTTGCTGATAGTTCAATATGATGAAAGGTGACCCGTTCTTTTTACGGCTCCAAATTATACTAAGAGTAGGTAGTCTCGATTGGGATAAAATCCGATAGAGACATATTTGGTCCTGTCTACGTCGATGAAAAAGAGACGTTGAAGTAGGACTATCTTCGGGTCGAATAGCGAACTGTTGACCTCGACGTAGAAGTTACAGGTGTTAAATTCTGACGGCCTGACGAGTGTAGGCAGCTGCGACGGTTCTGTAGTGTCTTTCCGACGTCTTCTGGCGGCCATCGTTGAGAGCAGAGTGACAGGCAGATACAGGCTCGACAGTGTTTTATGTTGCTCAAACAAATTTGGCAGTATGACGTGTCATATCCTTAGGGCATTTGACATAAAATTTCGTTTGCACGTGGTACATCAACAAATCGTAGGGTGAGTGCGCGGTTTTGGTTGCGAAATTGATGTTAGGAAATTTGTGACAAGACATGCTACAACATTATTTATGTATGAAAGATATTGGCAAAGGGTAATTAAAGTCTTGCAGATTGAGAATAGGGCGCCCCAATAATTCGGTGAGAAATTTGCATTTTGAAACGCCATAGGCGTAGAGATTGGCGAAACCAGCCACCGCCTCGCTTGCGACCGTGTACAATTCGTGGTATGCTTCCCATTTGAGCCCGTTTTCAGCAGAGCCGTGAGACGCCGTTATGTACGGGCTCTTAAAACGGAAAGTTTCGGACACGTTGGCGGCCGCCACAGAGATTTCCTTGACGACGATCTCATTCTGGCGCCACCTCAAAAATTCGAAATCTATACCGACCTCCATATCTGTTGACTCTATAATTAAGAATGAAAAACTTACGAATAATCACCTACATTTATAGAAAACTAGAGCTGCATTGACCACCGCTGCCGCTATCACCTGGCAGTAGCGGTCCGATCTCGGATGCGAAGAGCCGGTCAGTCTGCCCATCTGCGCTTTCGGCGTCGAAAAGCCCGACAAATTGCTGCGGCGTATAACCCTGGTCCGTGTAGAGAGAGAATAGGCAGCAATATTTTCCGCAGACGTTACTCGTCAGGCCTTGCAGTTGTCTCTTCTTGTAATTCGAGACCGTAGACTTGCGTCTTATGAAAGTTTGAATTTCTGTAACGAGCGGTACAAAGCCGTACGAAATGAAGTAGTAGGCAATCGCGGTCTTGGAGCGGAAATGTACGGCTAGCCAGTGCGAACATTTCTCCGTGTGAGGTTCGGCGTTAATTATGACTGTGCCAGTTTTGGCGACAGATTGTTACAAGGGATCGGTGGGAAAGAATCCTAAGAAAGATCTTACGTTTCTCTGGGTGCACAATATCTGCTTCGTGTCCATTAGAAGTCTGTCGAGATCTTGCGTGCATAAACTATGCGAAAGGAATTATGAAATTCGAGATAAAAAATACACGTAATGGGTTCGGGCAACGGCTTGCAGAATTTTAATTCTACCCTGATATTACCACTATCAGGATGTGACATGAAATAGACGTTTATATATATATATATGTCGTGAGTTATGTGGAGTCCGGAATTCGAGTGGTGAATGCCCGACGCATTCAACAGTGTTCTATACACCATGACAGACGTCTTCTCGTGAACCATGTTTAGAGCCAGGCCTTCGGTTGGTATCTGTTTGCCGTTTACGTTCAAGGCGAAATAACTTAGATCGTAGTGGCGGAAGAAATAGGAGTTCGTATTTATGTGGCCAAGAAATTCAGCGTTCTTCACCATGGTGAATAGCAGACGTTTCGGCACGGGTCCTAACACGGCGTTGTCTATGGACAGAGATTGAGCCCCGCTAGAACATATGAAAGTCTTTATTTCGACTTTTGTAAGATTATACCGCGCTAGCGGTCAATTAGCGAGAGTGGCATTGTGCGCCAACGGGATCGTAGTATCCGTTTTCACGCGGTTGACCAATAGCCAGGCATCGAGAAATTTGAATACAGTCTTTGAGTCCGCATCTTTATTCATCAAGTACAAACTCGACCTGGCCTTCGTGAATTTCATCTGCAGTCGGACGCCGGGTTGCAGACGTTTAAGTACATTAAAGATATTACTGTGAATTCGACCGCAGATTTCGGCCTCTTTGCTCTGTTTAATACGGTCCCATGTCGTGATGAAATCTTTGTTTTTTGCATCGGCGTCAGTAGGTTCGCAAGTCAATAGGTCACTGTTATCCAGGTACTATATCGCGTTTAACAGATGCGATGTGGCGGCATCACTGCAATAAGTCTACATGGTCTCAAAAGAAGGAATGGTAATTATAGAGTTCGGCTACCCAGGTTATTGTAAAGAAGTTTAGGTCGATGATACACTGACTGAAGAGCGAATGCAGAAAGTTATTCTTCACAGCCGTGAAATCCTTCTTATCCAAAGCCGTCCCATCCGCCTTGGTCAACTTACCACGAATGTAGAGTTTTATAACCAAGTCTATGTACGTGTCATCATCGGAGGGGATCAGAAACTCTAGATCGCTCTGGTCGCTATGAGCTTGTATTTCACATTAGACGTTTCGGCTACGGCAGACTGTATGGGTTTAGAAGCAAATATATCGAACTCGGAACTCACGGACATAATATTTGCAGACATGGCGGACAGAGTGCGACTGATGTCTATTAAGCAAAGATGTCTCTTGTAAGTTTCAGCTTCTTACTAGCTCTCCGTTTAACATTCTTTCCACTTCTCTTGCGTTTGCGACGGCGTCCCGTAATTTGGCAATTAAATTTTTTATAGATTCAGTCACGTACTTTGAAACTAGATCTCTAGGATTTTGTTCTGGCGACTAGCCGGCTATGTCTGCCAAGATATCGCCGCCCGTGAGCAACGTCTCTCGCTCTAAATCTTTGGTACCGCTCCAAAGTATGTGTATGTCAACTCGCCATAGACCGCTCAAAAATTGCCGATTCCGTGGCCTCGCTGAAGAACGAGTGGAGTAGCGTATACTGGTCTGATACCGTTATTCGAACCGCGACCGGCCTGATGGAGATAGTACCGCACGTGTGGATCCATGGGTATAAAATGTACGATGGACATGATGACGAGGCTTTTTAATTTCTATGCCGAAACTCGTCGAAATTATTTGACTATATTTGTGTGCGTCTTGCTACTCTTAAATTCGACTCGCTTGCCCGTCAATTGCAATATTTCTATCCGTACATTTTTAATCGTATGTTTTTCGACAGGAAAATAATAAATATTATCGTAGACGTGCTCACAATTCATTGTGGGATAAATTAACGTTCTCAGGAATCGGACCAATGTTTTCCCTACATACTGCGGTGATATTACATCACAATACACTAGTGCCGTTATATCGCCGACGACCTTTACACAATTTAATGTGCCTACCGTATTAGGATGATATGAGATCTCACATAATCTCACTTCCCAATTGTCGTTTAGACCCAGTTCAATTGGCTCCGGCAACTCGACCATGAATGCAACGATCTTATTCGTAGGATATAGACTCTGCGATGAGTTACTGAACAATGTCACGTAAAAATATTTCGGATCATTGTTGAACATCTTTGACGTTAGACGCTGGGATCCACGAATCAAAGTCTCTCGAATAACCTCTCCAACGAACCAGATATTCTCGAATGCCGCGCCTGACTCGCTCGTCCAATATTTTATTTATCTTGTAGACTGTACATTTCGTGACGCGAACAGGAGTAAGTTCCTCCTGATAGAACTGAACATCAATCTGCGTTCGATTTAAATCTTCCAACTCGAAAACGGGTCGAGGCAGCCTCTCCATTACATACGCAATCCCAAATATCTCTGTGCTCAAATTCTGCTCGCCGCCCTTAGCAAATTTCATCTTTCCCTTACTTATACGCACGTGTTGTGAGGCGCGGAACTACGCACGAACTGCAAGAATGCAAAGCCTCTTTTCGTTCATTCTCTTCCATATATCGAGAATATCCTAATCTGTCAATCTAGACGGAGCCATGCCCGTCGAGGAGTGAAATTTGTCATTGTGAACTTTTACAAATTTGGGTAAAACTTCGATATATCTATACGTATTTTTATAGGTGAAATATTTATACAGCCTATCGCGGATAGGTTTATGAGCTCGTTCTACGACCGAGCATTTCACGTCGGGATATTTACACACCTGAGCCTGAATGCCCTCACGTTTTAACACCTCTTGAAAGTGCTTGTTTAAAAATTCTTTGCCATTATCTGTTCGGACCCAGACGGGACGACGTCTGGCGTATCTGGGATCCTTGAAATTTGACTTAAACGCTGACGTCACTGCGGTACCTTTCTTGGAACTCTGAGGGACCATATGTGGAAATTTTGAAAAGACGTCTATGGCAGATAATTTGTACACGTATCTGACGTTGAATTTTCCGAGAGCCCTAACGTCCATAAGATCGCATTCCCAAACATCCATCACGTTATTTACCGAATAGGGGTTGCGCGCGAAGCGCTTTCTGACAGATCTGTGAAGCGTGAAAGAGTATTACTTCTCTAGCTAGGCTCTGATATCTCCGAGCTTTTTATTTTCTTTTTTTACTACTACCCGATGTTTCTAATGTCGAGAAAGACGAAGGCTTGTCGGGATCATAATATAATCTGCTAGTAGCCATTCTATTAATTCTTTACCCACATTCGTCGTAATGTGAATTCGATACATCGCCGCCTGTTCTGCGGAAAGAGTTGTGATATGACGTCAAGAAATTTTGGTCCTCGCGTTACCTGAATGTAACCGCCGGGCTGGTAGTCGGTCATGTCAGCGTTAGTCAATACCAATATTTACTTATACTTTTAGATCAATTGTCGTGATATGATTTGGGTTAACATTCTTGCTCGTCAATAGTACCCATTTTCCTTTTGTCCCCCTAAATTCTTGTCCCTTAATCGTGATATCGCTCTAACGTATCGATACTTCAGCCGGGAGTATCACGAAGAAATTTGAGGTACAATTCCCTATGACCATTTGGAGTAACTGGGGAATCCCTGGATATGAAGGGCCGACAGCTGGTTTCCTTTACGCTAGGCAGACGGAAATTTTACCTTATGTTTTTGGTATGTCCCCTCCCACGGAAGCAGCGGGAATGATAGGCACAGACTTCTTAGAGAGGACTGGGTTCGAAATAAACATTGAGTGTGGCAGGATGGCGCTTCCAGCAGTCGGAGAACCGCATTTTGCGAACAGTGACTCACAAGGAAAGCGCGTTGCACTCACTGTATTTTCTGAGGTTCAGGTCGGACGCAGCATACGACCCACGGGGCAGAAGAAGCTGCATTTACATGAGGAACCCTCAAAAATCCCACGCTTCGAAACGAACACTGATTGTTGTAGGTCATGGCTCATACGGACTACAGAAGACATCACTGTAGCACCACGATGCCGCCAGATAGCCACGGGAAGGCTAGAGATAGAGAAAGGAGAAAGTCTCACTTCTCTTGTGTGTGTGGAACCCGCCCTTATACCTATACAAGGGGTTCTTCCCGCTCGTGTCCTAACGCGAGTCGAGACAGTCACACCGCCGAGTTCAAAATTGACGTCACAGACCGGGTGTGTGGAAATTGGTCAAACAATAAACCGCGCTCATGTCGTAGTGGCAAATTTCAACGATGAGCCCTTAACAGTACCAAATTCTACGGTAACAGGCGTAGCTAAACAAGTTTCGGAAAAAGTGGTGAATTTGGTGAACTCGGGAGAAGATACAGTTGCTAAATTACCAACGATGCGTAAGCCTACGAATGTTGGCATATCCGAACCAGTTTCCGAAGCCGGGGTGAACCTAGAAATGTCGGGTGGACAGACAGGCGCAAAGTCCCCAACAATACCCCGTAGAAAAAGGGGGAATTTACGTCCAATGTGGGGTTAGAACAAAACCCTGGAAACTAGACTCTGGTATTTTCACCAGATACTGCCCAGGTTAGACCACCGACGCGACGTATTGGATCTAGGCGAAAATGTACTGAAGCCTTCGTTTGACGTTGCCACGAGCCTAGATTTAATTCCGCCTAACATCCACATGAATTACCTGAATCCCGCAGAGAATTACAGGTTACTAGAAACGAACCCCCGCTCACCAGGTCCAGAGCGATGTCCACTCAGGACGTGCAGGCTAGTCAAGAATAAACTAGAAGTATGTTACCTGCACTAGCTTAGTAGAACACTTGATGCGTTTTTTTGTGTTTTCTTTGTGTTTTAGAATTTTTCTAAACAAAATATTAAGTTTACTATTAAAATAAATTTAACAGCACTTTTATTTTGTACAAATTAATTGTCATGACGAGAAGGGTGTCTCAGGAAAAATTTATTAAACATTTACCAGAATTTTTTTAATTTGGTTTATCGGTCAGTCGGTGAGAATATATTCTGTTAACAGCAGCGGACTTGATGCAATGCACTACGGGCAGGATCACAGTTTGCCATAGCAAGACACCATTTTATGATGTACAAAGTCTTACCTGCGAAGCAGAGTTATTTTTCCAGAATACTGGAAACTACAGTCCATGCAGGAGACGTATCTTTTACCGCTACATGACGCCCCTCTTGCAACGACACGGGTCATCATGGGTATACCATTTTCCAACCCAGCGGCAAGTCACCAACCGCTGTCTGAATGGTAACAGCTGGAAAGTCTACAAGGAAATTCTTTCCGAAGCCGGTATCATACACAATGCTACCGAGTGCTCCATCACGTCCAACGATCTTCGAACTCTGCCTGAACTCCAAGGGAGTACCTACACGATGCTGGACACCCCTTCCTTGTATCTACCGGAGGTGTCACAAATGCTGGCGGGTCACGAGGTACCACAACTTCAAGAAGTTTTCCCCACGGAGGCCGGGGAAATACAAAACCTTAGGGCACAACTGCAAACACCGCAAAGGTCCTATGACTTGGACATGTTATTGCAGTTACGACAGACTCCAAGGCTGCGATAAAGCTTACCATATTGGCACTTCATTATAATTACAGTATCGTGTACACTTACTGTAATTCTAGAACTTTACTGCTCCCTAGGTGTCCGATTAATCATTTGCTTCTGTGAAACGCTACCACGGATACGAACCTAGTACCACAAAACCTCTCCACGCCAATCCCCGTACCCAGACACATAGAGGAATCCCATCAAGAAGAATTCCCGAAATAAGTGGTTTCTTTCACAACGAACTCAATGCCACAAAAATTATGACGAGAACACACACTTCGTTACTGAACAACATATTTCATCACTGCACCGTCGAGACTAACATCCAGTCCTGCGTCGAGCAAGCAGGAACTGAAACACCGACATCAGCACGTTCCAACAGTGAACACTATAGTGCAAGCAAGGTCAGCCTGACGAATGCCGACTCAGCACAACTATAGTAAAAACGCTGATAACCGGAAGAACGCATGTGTGAAGTGTAAAAACTTGTATTGTGGGAGAGATATAACAATTGTACAAAAAGGAAAATTACTGTATGCATATAGCCTAGTTTCATTATTTGTTATACATATTTGTGACGGTGTTGCCTACATTACGAAAATGGTTTGGGGTTTTGGAAATTTCTGGTCAAAAATAATTTTCCTCGAAATTTCATTTTTAGGGGAGGCAAGTGTAATGTACGTAATATCGACTTGCTGGTTGTGGCCTTGGACGAGCCGGAATATGCTGGTGAAGACTCTTTGGCGCAATTAGTAAACACTGGGCAACCTTGCTTTTACAAATATTTGATATTTAAGATATGCGCGCGCCAGTAATTTGTTGTATATAGAATACAATTGAGTCAGCAAAATGCACTATAAAATCCCAGGGATTTTAGGGAAAAGAGGCCTTTCGGTATAATCTCAGAAAACCGTCTCTACGTACGAACTTTCACCTAGAAAATTCAGACGCTACGACGGAAAATTAGAGCAAGCGACACGGCGTATGTATTATACCCACGACGATATACATTGAACGGTTGGCCGAGATGTTGGGCGGCTTCCTGATCTGATTGACTACTGGCGGTAAGCTGATCTGACCGATCTTCTAAATTCAGCATTGTGTAAACTTACAACTTTTCCAAATTATACGAAAACGCGCTTGGGATTGAGTAGTGATATGACAGCTAATTTACGTAACAGTATTAATTACATGTAAATTTGTAAATATACGTAGAAAAATAGAATTTAGGTTTTAGCCATAACGGTTGTTGTTTGATGTGGGTTACACAGTTCTAGATCCTAACCCTACTCGAATCAGGCTCTCTGATTCTGGTGGCACGCTACCTTCTTCTTGACCCGAACGGACCATCGTTGACAGTAGGATTCCTTTCCCCTTTTCGTAGTACTAACGGAGCGGTCGGTTTCGGTCCACTCTCAACCGCCTATACTCCGCGGCACTACAGCTTCATCCTTTATCGGAGCTTACATGATAGGAAGGGGAGAATCCGTAGGGAATATGTTCGTTCTAAAAAGCAGCCGATCATTCGTATCTTGCAATAGATCTAAAATGAGGTATCCGTAAGGTCGTTGTGTTGCTTTCAAGTATGCCTTATATAGACTAGTACTATCTTCGGGATACACTTGAGGGGCCAAAAACATGAACTGATTTTTATCCCTGATGTTTTTTCAATAGAATCAGATATTTGTCATTCAGAAATATTCCTACAATAGCGTCCCTGATGGAAAAGAATTTGAGTAATCAGAATCACAATTATATTTCTGTGATGGCTGCCATTTGTAAACAAACCACACACTTCTTTGGAATAGGCGTCGTTAAATAGATCGTCGAGTATAATGAGGCACTGTTGCCATGCGTGTTTTCAAAATCTGCCGGCCCACGTTATAAGAAATCTTCTTCTTCAGTACGGCCAAATGTTGATTCGGTACGGCTGTCTCCTCAATATAGCACCAGATAACCCCACCGTCGAAATTTCGCTCGGTGTACAGTGCGTCTAGGTTCTGCAGGAACCGGAAGCAAAATCATGACTTGCCAGAAACGCTAGGTCCACTCACTATACAAGAGAACGGAACTTTAAATTTGAAGTCGTCAGTCGTAGATAATAGTTTAAACATTGAACAAAGAATGATGTCGAGAGGGGGTAATCCTCTCCTATTTATACCCAAACGGCACTGACGAATTGTCGTGTAGTCGCCGTCTCTTGAAAAAAGAAATTCTGTATAATTTGTCCTTGGGTTCGGGTATAATAGAAACTACGCCCCCTCCTGCCTTCCTCTTACTCTTGATCTTCTTCACTGTATGTACAGTCACTTGATCCATCTCGAATTTTAACAAAATCATGTCCTTAATGACCTCAAACAGACCAGTTGCGAAGCGTTATAATTCAACGTAATTCCTCTAACTTTACAGACCGAATTAAGCTAGCTTGTCGCGGAATCAACTATCTTGTTTGCATAGTTTTTGGGCCACCACTACCATATTCCTCAATAAATTGTGAGGGTTTCAGTTCCGAAGTAATGGCCCCAAGTTTGTCTCCGGTCTCGACCAGGGCAGGTTCGTCTCTAGCCTGGAAGAACACTGTGCTATCTGTATCGAAATATAGGGACCTCTCTTGTAATCTGTCTAGATACGAATACAGGTGAAGTCGAGCGCCGGCTGTTGCATAAGCGCCAATCACTTCGTTCGTATAACGTAAGTTCAGGATCTGTTCTTCCGCCAAGAAACGCCATGATGCCCAAACTACGTCACCTCTGGCGATCATCAGGTTTGCGACTTCGGTACCCGGAGTGGCCAGGAACAAGTAGAATTAGTGGGGATCAGAGATCATCTTGGATTTCGTCCTGTTATTTCTTTCAGTCAATTTGCCCCACATGCAATTCAGGCATAGATTAGCCGGACCGAGTTTCACAGCGTTAGGTCTTATACCCTCTTTGTATAGACGGATCCCTTCGCTAACGTGGAAATTAGAGATACAGCGATCCTCGTACTCCGGGGATCGAACCCAGTCGGAATATCCGCTAGCTTCCGTCTTCAGTTTTAAAAATGTATCTACGTACTCGTCAAAGAGACCGCCCTGACCCGTCTGCGGATCATACTGCGTGACAGCGAATTCGTAGACTTCAAAAATCTCAATGACCTCATAACTCTTCTGCACTGCCAACCTAACTTCGTCTATGACCCATTTACCGATGAGGGCCCTTTCGGCAACTGTTTCATGAGCGCATTCGCCATCCCCATTGTGTTCGGTAGCGCACTACTTACACAGGCTGAACAACAGACTTTCGTTGCAGCGAAACGGTAACACCGGATGGTAGAGTTTCTGGGGAGGTAGAACGCAATATTTTATCAATCTTACTTCCTGTAATATGGCTTCCTTATCTTGGCACGCGTCACCCACATGAATTACAGGTTGTCCCAGGGGAAATTTGAAATACTTACAAGCATAAAGACTTATCACATCCACGTATTGTACAGTCCCTTTCCTTCGCGTATCTTATAGTGAAGTCTCATGGCTTCAGTTCGACCTCCGTATAAGGCAACTCGCGTTTTCAGAGAAAAATGTAATACTACAGAATGTCTTCAAATCGGGATGACGTATTAAAATTTCCTCATCAAACTCGCACTCCCACTGTATTTCTACCTGATAACCCGCGCGCGTGATCTACTCTATTCGCATCATCGTGCGGTCATATCTCTCCGCTAGGGTATCCAGTCTAAATGTAGTGACGTCACGGTATGTTTGGCACGTATGACCGTGGTAGTAACAGCCGAGAAATTCGTACACCGTCCCTGTCTCCTGACAGAAACCGTCCACACTAATGTGGGGGAGATCTGGCAGCCTGTACTCGCGTCCATTGCGCCCGTGCAGTATCTTGTGGCCCCGTCTGACATTTCCCTGTAGACAAACAACATCAACGATTTCTTACTGTAATTGACAATGCCGCTGTATCAGCGCGTCGGAATGAGGATTATGGTAGATGGCTTCAGAAACTGTTTCCGCAACATCTTATGGCATGCGGAAGCGATTGTAATGGCTTCCAGAAAAACGTCTATGTTACCGATCTGGATAAACTCTCGTCTAAACAATATGCACGCTTGCCGTAAGATAGTGACATCATCTTGGCAATACGTTTCCAACACGCGTCTGTTATCGAACACAGCACCAGGAGAAAAAATCCCACCTCTCCGATTCGCTCATTTCATTAGCGCCGTAATAAGAGGCATCGGGGATCGGACCGAAATAGCCTATGTTTTCCTCAGTATTAAAATAGTGTGTGTACCATGATTATAGGCCGCCAGACCAAATTCTTCAGGCATTTTACGTAGCGAAGACGGGAGAAAAGACACGGTATCTAGAAATACCAGATGCTCCATCTCCATGCACATTATTTTCAGTCTGTTAATGATCAGTTCGGGTCGCAATTTCAAGAGGATCGTACGGTTCAGTATAAACTTAAATCGAAAGCTTTGGAGATTTGAGCTATTGCAATTAACTTGTTAACACAAGGGCGCGGCTCACATAGATATAATAGCATGCTACCTACAGGATCGTCCCAGAACGAGTGTTTTCTTACGCCGCATTACACGCAATGACGCTCAACGTCTTCCAAATCCTCGCACATCGAAAAAAAACTGCTGTAGACAAAGAAGATTTGGAATGTGTAACGTGGCCGTTTCCGAATATCTCGTGTTCTGAGTGGTCTCAATATAGTAAAATACGTACAGCACACTTTCGCCGGCTGGCAACACGTTCTTTAACGGTCTCATGAAACACAAGTGACCGGCTTCGTTGTTCTGGTTACAGTTTGGGAAAAATAGTATATTACTTTCGTGGTTTTCGCGCGTCAGAAGTGCTCCACACGTGCCACAAAAACGCTTACTCTCAAATACGGTTTTTTCTTCGGTGTACGTCTCTTATGATTATCGAAATATTTCTGACTTCTAAAGTGCCCGTTGCATATTTCGCAGGGAATTCGTATATCTTCAAATGCGCAAGGCGAGCTCATCATGCATTCAGTACACGTCTGGTCGCATACGTGCGACACGTATCTCCAACAACTTTTGTTACACGCTTTACTGAAGTACCGTCTTGCCATAGCGCCCGTCAGATTCGTAATACCTTATAGTGCCTTTCAGCATCGTAGTAAAGTAAGTTTTACGTTTGGAGGACTCTACTCGACCTTCAAACATTATGTTGTTGCAACTTTAATCTTGATAAACCACTATCATGTACTCGCGAGAATTTTCCCGGAATCTGGTGAGTTCTTTGATTCCTGCTCCACCAGACAGATCGATACCTGTCTTCTCGAACGGTTCTCGAAATACAGGACGTATCTTTCAACATTTACAGTAAGATTCATAGTTTGAATAGTTATCTATTCTCGCAATCGCTATTATTAACGCGTGCGCTACGCAATTCTCGTTGGCCTTAAATTGTATGACACTTTTTAGAGGTGTGCCAAGACTGAGACAGGTATGCTAATTGTCTTGGTACCGCCGCCGCCAAATCCCACTGGCATTTTTCCAGAATGCACATTTACGACCAGAGTGTCCAAGGCGTTAAATCTAGAATTGGACTGAGCCACTTTTTCATAAACACTCCATATCACGTCTCCGGATAATTGATCTTTCCGTCTGAAACTGATTCCAATTGGCTTGTCACTTTGGTTTACGTCATTATGAATGGTCATCCCCACCATATCACTATCACTCATATTTTGTAATACATTTTCAAAAAAATCATTTACACTGGCTTGAAAATGATTAAGAGGGTCAACATTATACGACGGAGGTAACAGACGCACGGTAATTTGTGTTCCTGCAGAATTAAATCGCTTATAGTGTCTAGTAATTGTGCCATCTATCACAAATCTGGGAGCCATTCGGAAAAAATTGATTTTTAAAAAAATAATACTCTAGACATTTTTACACGTAAAAAACGTAGTTGGAATAATACTCACCCGCTGCCTGGTCTTCACTGACGACGCCACAAACGCTCAAGCCTCTATTTATTACAGTACACTGACATCACTTTTAAATGATATCTATCCTAGATCACCTAGTCACATATAAAGCGAAACGGATTGGCTAAATTTAAGGCGACACACGCAGAGAATAATTATCTCCAGTCCGCAACCAAAAGGAAAGGTATTTATTATTATTATTATTATTCTATTTTCACTTCGAAACAAGTAGGTTAGCCGATTTAACATTCAAACATAATATACAATACGAATTAAAATTTCTTGCAGATGGCACTCGCAAAAAATTCGAAGAAGCTACTTAGTGCCAGTCTGTCAAAATCAACTCTTTAGATAAGGATAAAAAGTATCCGATTGTCCGCGCTAAACGAATTACGAGTAAATTCGGTCCGACAGTCTTCCTGACTATAAGGGATTCTGAATCCACCACCGTCCAGATCTTTCTGCCGACACGATACAGTGCCGTCGTTACGGATTATGATATATAGAAAATTATTAAAGAAGTAGGTTTGTTGAATCTCATATACATGGGAATATGTGAAAAATCAAGATCTTACATGTTGAAAATCGAAATGTAATTGACATATTTCATTTTTGCAGGTCTTAAGCAAATAAAACATGAAACCTCAAGGCAAAGAATTTGATGAGTCTAGCAGTTTGTTTCAAACACACCAAACTTTGTAACCCTATGCCGGTAATTCAATATGCTTAAAACAAATTCATCCCCAAAAACAAGAACTTCTAAATTTTGTTCGGCTATTATTATGTACATTATGTAAACTGGATATCTGCTGTGCAATTTCGGAACATATCCAGCTTAAGTTGCAGGAATGTTCAGTTTATAATTTGCTGTGACATTAAGTGTAGCAAAACACAATTCTGTCATCATTGATCCTCTCTCTGAAATGGCTCAGAACTTCACGATAGGACCTTTGGAAATCCAATTACACGAAAACCAGGTAATTTATCCCGATTATAAAGTATATAACATTACTTATGAGAATACTTCAGTCTTTTTCCAAATTATTTCTATCGATAAGACAACTGAATGTAGACCACGATCCTGTTTCTATTTCGTAGAATTCATTTGGAATTATTTGGGCTTATTTAGATTTACAATGTATGCCATTGTTGCTGCGCCTTTCGGAGACGAACCTACAATACTGAACCTACAATACCATTGAGCCGCTAGTGACGGCTGGCAGACGGAAATCTTGTGCGTATACTGTTTGGAACAATTCCAGCATATACTCGCGCCGATTGTCGGCAATTGTAGTTTGGAACGTTCCTGCAGATGCAATGTGTGTCTGCGTCAACGGCTCTCATTCAACGTCAATCTATTCACGTTGAACGGTATGACCCTGTACGAACAGTTTAAACATGCCGTACGTTCCAGGTTGGTTCCCAACTATAGACTGGTTCCACACACATTTCCCCTTTTAAAATGTAATTTCGTAATAAGCAGACAATGTGGAATCAAACGATTTCATTACAGATGTGTAAACCCTGCTGAACGAGTTGTCGTAATGTGATCCACATTTCACGTGAAATTTTGTAACAGCGGGAACGATGCTATCATAATATTATTGAATGACAGAAATTACTGGCGGTGCAATTTTTGCGATAGATCACTATTCAGTCCACCAGAATGCGTCCGTTAAGTGTAAGGAAAATTTTTTAAACAGCCTGTTACAGCCCCTTACATTAACAGATTTTTCAAAATTACATGCTTGTTAGACAACTTTTTTAAACAATTTTATGCTTACACAGACCATGTCAACTGACGACGTACAACCAATCAGAAATGTACAAATCAGTTCAGCTACTAATTACCTTCAATTCGTCAAATTGACAGAACATGCTCTGAATCCTAAAAGAGAATCGGCTGGATCTGCATGGCTCACCCTACGCAGCCCTTACCCTATAACAATGCCTGCCGGAGAAAAAGAAGTTATACCGACCGACCTACAAATTAAACTACCGGATGTGTACTACGGCAGAATCGCTCCGATAACAGACTTTGCTTCGTCTCATCACATAAGTACAGGAGCTGGTGCCATCGATGCTGATTTTCGTGGTAGTTTAAGTGTGTTACTGTTTAATCATTCAAAATATCTTTATAATATATCTCGTGGTGATAAAATTGCAACACTAATTTGTGAGAAAATATATTATCCGGAATTAGTTCTGGTTGAGAGACTGCGTGGTGCAAGAGGATTCGGATCCACGGGGCTAAACTAATTATTCAATGGATTTCTTAAATTTTACTGATGTCTCCTTCAAACCAAAAGAAAGCGTTGTTATGTGAAGACCTAAATAATATTATAGGACAAGGTATTTGGTATGATACATTTCATGTTCAAAACACAAAATGGTTGCAGTTCGTGCATGAAATTATTACAGATATGAACAATGATAAAGTTATGTGTGGCTGCTTTTAACAATATCCAATTTATGTAGCTGGTATTCTAAACACCGTAAAAGATATTCATTTCTACATTCTATGTGAGGAAAGTCTAAATTATGCAAAATATATTACAAAATGTTTGGCCCGAAAATCTACCCTGTCAAATTGTTATCAAAATTCCATCATACGTATGTTTGTGAAGAACATTTTCAGTTAACGATTGATACTGAGACAGTAACAATATCGTTTGAAGCAAGACAGTTTCCAAACCTACCATCAGGACTGATATTTGTAGAAAATGTATTGGCGAAAATTCATCTGTCTTCTCTGACTTACGGAATAGTAAATATCAATAAGCATAAAACATACATAACTAATGAAGTATTGACGTCAAGACACGACTGTGTTTTCGAACGTTACACTTGTGACCTTGACTTGAAAAAAAACGCTGGTTGGCTTCAGACTGCGCACTCAATAATATTCAATGTACCCTAAAAGACCTGTCCTTTTACATATTATACTGTACAAAACAATCTCACAGTCTATTTGGAGAAACTCAACGTCGCTGCAAATTACGCATGAAGGAAAGGCCTGCAAGTTTAAAATCACAATGTATAGACCGATTACACAGGTTTTTTATAATTAACCAAGGTGTAATATATAGATCGATTACAGAAGTTTTCCAATTAACCAAAGTGTAAAACAAAACTTAAGAAAGGATGACTCACTTTCATACATGTTTGTAAAAACTAATTCAAGTAATAATGTATGTGTACAAACACAAAACATTGTCAAATATT
>Ga0123355_10005431_pt1 | contig 18657 bp, 13 predicted proteins | sample TergutEmb28metaG_3_FD_89872 | JGI IMG/M metagenome (GOLD analysis project Ga0123355, IMG submission 89872) | Embiratermes neotenicus P1 segment gut microbial communities from Petit-Saut dam, French Guiana - Emb289 P1 | ecosystem: Host-associated > Arthropoda: Insects > Digestive system > Gut ... | reverse complement strand
TTGCAGGGCGGCAGATATGGCGACCATTTTTACCCGAATGGCGAGCGGTCTGTTTCGGAAGGTCCGCAATCTCAATTGGACAAGCCGTCCAACTTTGTACCGAGGTCAGATTTTATGCCAAAACGCGGACGGTGGTATTGCTACGAGTTTCGTGTTAAGCTGAACACGGTAATTGAAGAAGGTGAGTACGAGTTTATTGGCGAGGGCGTGTTTGGTGGTGACCGTGGTCATGTAATAGTGACAAAAGAGCCTCGATATTCGAATGATGGGCGAATTACCGCGTGGGTGGATGGAAAAATATTGACAGACTATGATGGGATTACTTTGCGGTATACAAACGATTTGAAGTTGGACAGGCTGGAGTTTTGCCTGCATGCAAAGTGTAGCACAAAAGAAAATAGTATCTGGTATAGTGATATTGTTTTGTCGCAAGAATATATTGGCATGGCAGAATAACCGAAAAGGAGACTACACATGATTTTATCAAACTACGAACCAAGAGCAGTTTTCGCCCATTTCGAGGCAATCAATCAAATCCCGCGCGGGTCTGGTAATGAGAAGGCAGTTAGTGACTATATCAAAAATTTTGCAGAAAATTTAGGATGTAAAGCAGTGCAAGACCAGTGGCACAACCTTGTCCTTTACAAGCCTGCCACATCAGGTTACGAAAACCAACCCCCAATTGTGCTGCAAGCGCACCTGGATATGGTGTGCGAAAAAAATGCCGATACCGTACACGATTTTGCTACCGACCCCATTGATATGTATGTAGATGGCGACTATATAAAAGCGCGTGGCACAACACTTGGCGCGGATAATGGGCTTGCGGTGGCAATGTGCATGGCATTGCTTGAAGCTACGGATATTCAACACCCGCCGTTGGAAATTGTACTGACATCCGAGGAAGAAACAGGCATGGCCGGTGCGCGAAACCTAGACCCCGCGCTGGTTACAGGACGTAGGATGATTAACCTCGATAGTACCAAGGATTGGGAGTTTATAATGGGCTGTGCCGCAGGTACAACAGTTGAATATTTGCTGCCGGTGGAGTACGAGAACACGCCTGCAGGTTATATTGGTTACAAAATTACAGTGGATGGGCTTACCGGCGGGCATTCTGGCGACGATATAAACAAGGAGCGCGGCAATGCGAACAGGATTATTGGACATATCCTTGCCGCGATAGTGCAAGAAAACGCGAACGTGTGTATTTCGGATATTTCTGGCGGTATGAAAATAAATGCTATCCCGCGTGAGGCAGTGGCTACGATTATGTTTGAGAAAAAAGATGCCGGCAGGATTGATCAAGTGCTGGACGTGTGCCGTGCCAATTTTGCTACGCAATATCGTGCGACAGAGAGTACTCTGAAAATCACACACGAGCCTGCAAGCGCAGACAGGGTTATGACAGCAACGTCTGTTGATAAATTGGTGTCTTCGCTCTTGCTGATGCCAAGCGGTGTGCTTTGCGAGAGCAAGGAGCTTGCAGGACTAGTGAACGCATCTTGCAACCTTGGTGTAATCGAGACAGTTTGCTTAGAAGGCGATGTGAGTAGGGGACATGTAAAATTCTCTGTAATGCCACGCGGTGCGGCGCGTTTTTATAACGAGCAGACAGAGCGGCAAATTAGCCAACTTGCAACTTTGACTGGTGCAACAGTTACATTTATGCAGCGCAGCCCGGCATGGCCATACAACCCGGATTCTACGTTGCTTAAAACGGCTTTGCGGTGCTATACGCCTGTTTTTGGACAGGATGCAAAGGTTACTGCAATACACGCAGGGCTGGAGTGTGGATTGTTTTCAGAAAAACTGCCTGGGTTGGATATTATTGCATTTGGTGCGACCAATATAGATTTGCACACACCGGACGAGCGGCTATCGATTTCTTCTACAGCGAAGGTATGGGAGTTTGTGGTAGAGCTGCTTGGGGTGCTGTAGGGTGGGTATGTACAAAAAAGCCTTTGTGATGTGCTTGCTCGTTTTTTCGATGCTACTTATAGCCTGTGTGGGTGAGGAGTATACGCCAATACAAGACAGCCTGGTTTCTGACACTGATCCTGCACCTGTTACCCTAAATGAATCATACACTCTACATGCCGTACCCCAAAGTGTGCAAGAACAATCGCAAAATGTAGAAGAAATTGATGAAGAAATTGATCGTGAAGACGAATCCAGTTTTGTAGACTACTGGCTTGCAAACCTAACTCTTGAGGAGAAAATCGGGCAGCTTATTATGCCGCGCCTGCCTTGGCAAACTACAGAAGTTACCAATATCACGCGCAATTGGCTTTCTGATATTCCGTTTGGTGGGTTCATTTTATTCGGTGACAATGTTGCAACTATAGAGCAGGTACAACAGCTCACTTACGATTTGCAGGCACTTGCGCGTCTTCCGCTTCTCATTTCTACAGATGAGGAAGGGGGGCGTGTATCTCGCGTTGGCCAACTTTTTACCACAGAACACACATATGCAGGAGAAGTGTTGTTTGCTGGTGCATCACCCGCCGCGTTTGACATACATGGCGGTCAGCTCTCTGCATATGATATTGGCGCACTCAATGCCAGACGCTTGTTATCACTTGGAATAAATATGAATTTTGCACCTGTAGCGGATGTTTGGAGCAACCCGGCCAATGTCGTAATTGGCAACCGCGCGTTTGGACACCTTGCAGAAATTGTTGCTCCATATGTAGCAGAAACTGTACGTGGTTTGCAAAATGCTGGAGTGTTTGCCACGCTCAAGCACTTCCCCGGCCATGGCGATACGTACGAAGACAGTCATTATCAGCTTGCATTTCACAACCACAGCATAGAGCGGTTTTGGGAGGTTGAGGCATTACCATTCGCAAGCGGTATAGCGGCTGGAGTATCGGCGGTAATGACGGGGCATATCTCCACGCCACAAATTGGAGGACATACAGCGTTTTTCCCGTGGATGGAGTCTTGGGTTGAGTCTGGCAACTTGCCTGCTACATTCTCTGACTTTTGGTTGCAGGAAGTACTGCGCGGTGAGCTTGGCTTTGACGGGCTTATCATAACCGATGGGCTGGAAATGCGCGCACTTACAGACCATTTCACCTGCGGGCAAATTGCACTTGCGGCGTTTCTTGCTGGTGCAGATATTTTGCTGATACCTGCAAACCCAGCAGAGGCGTTTAACGCTTTGCTAGATGGATATTATGCTGGATATTTTTGCATGGAGCGGCTGGACGCTAGTGTACGGCGTATTTTGCGGGTGAAAGAAAGGCTGTAACTGTTACGGCTGCGCAACCGATAGTTGCGGACATTCAATCCGGGCATGGTAGACCGCAACTGGGTTTGCGCGATATAATTTCCGAAAAGACAAGATGGAGGAAATTTATGACTATCGGCGAAAAAATTCAAATTTTACGCAAGCAACACGGCATGTCGCAAGAGCAGCTTGGCGTTATTATGGCGGTGTCGCGTCAAGCAATATCCAAGTGGGAAGTAGGGGAGAGTATTCCAGATGTAGATAACGTGGTGCAGCTATCAGAAATTTTTGGGGTTACGACAGACTACATCCTCAAAAATGGCGCGAACCATGACCCGGTTATGGATGAAGAGTTAATGCCTGTGGTGTTGCCCTCACATTCCCGCAAGCATATGTTGCACCCTTCGCGCACTGGCGTACTGATGATTATCGTTGGCATTGCAGTGGTGTTTATGTCTGGTATTGATGGCATCATGCATCCTCAGCACTCAAACATGATATTTCCAATAGCACTGGTGCTTGCAACCACGGGTGGCATTATGCAACTTTTGCAGTCTTCGTTTAGTAGGCAGGCATCGAGAATTACCGTTTTTGGAGCGAAAATGGCGATGGCATCAATACTTTTGTTTTGCATAACCAGTATCGAAGGCGTGTTTAGCCACCGCCATTCGATGACATTAATGGATTTTTTTGAAGCAGGGACACGGATTGGATTAATAGTGGTTATTGCCGGGTATGTGATTCCGCTTTTCAGAAAACGCAAAAAGATTGCAGACTTTATAGATTTACGGATAAAGCCGTCGGAGGCGAATAAGAATGAGGTGCAATAGATGCAGGATATTCTATCCCTAACCCCATCAGAGCTGGAAGCCGCCATAGCAAGCCTGGGTCATCCAAAGTTCCGCGCGGCACAGGTATGGAATTGGCTGCACAAAAACCATGTACAGTCATTTGCGGACATGACCAACCTGACCAAAGCTCTTCGCAGTACCCTTGAGGACAACTTCCACATAGCAACTGTGCGCGTAGTTAAAACCTTGACTTCCAGCAATGACGGCACAACAAAATATCTCCAAGCATTGTATGACGATGCGCTGATCGAGTCCGTTGTTATGCAATACAACTATGGCAACACAATCTGCATCTCTACACAGGTGGGATGCAGGATGGGTTGTGTTTTTTGTGCGTCTGCGGAGGGCGGGCTTGTACGTAATCTTACCGCAGGGGAAATGTGCGCACAGGTGTATGCTGCAGCAGATATCAAAAACATCGTGCTAATGGGCTGTGGTGAGCCGTTGGACAATTTTGACGCAACTATCCACTTTCTTGAGCTTATCACCCATGTCAATGGTAGTAATATTGGCCAGCGGCATATCACATTGTCCACCTGTGGGCTTGTTCCTCAAATGCTTAAACTCGCAGAAAAGAAGCTGCAAATTACGCTGGCCATTTCGTTGCATGGTGCGACGGATGATGTGCGTCAAGTGCTTATGCCAATAGCTAAACGCTATACACTAACCGAGCTGATTTCTGCCTGCAAAGGCTATGTGCAAATGACAAACCGCCGCGTCACATTTGAGTATGCGTTAGTGCGCGGAATAAACGATGCCCCATCCCACGCAAAGGATTTAATAAAGTTGCTGCGCGGTATCAACTGCCATGTAAATTTGATTCCTGTAAACCGTGGACGTGGTCAGTTTGCCCCTACAGCTCGAAAAGAAGCCATTGCTTTTGCAGAAATATTGCAAACGGCAAAAATCCAAACAACAGTGCGACGCAGCCTTGGTGCAGATGTTGATGCGGCATGTGGACAGCTAAGGGCAAAGGGGGTATAATGAGAGTGAAGATGACAAATACATATGGGGTGATTTTATGAAAAAATTAGTTGCTTTTTTGCTCGCGTTGCTGTTGCTCGTTGCACCCGTTTCTGCGTTTGCACAAAATACAGATACACCACCTCGCAGTATCATTGACAGGTTTAGTGATCGTAGGCAAATAATGCTAACACCGCAGGCACGTGATATCGCGCTTGCGGATTTCGATTATCTCGTGGAGAAAATACTGGACGTTGCCCCAACAGTCAACATTCTCGCAAGGCGCGTTCAAGCGTCTGCAGAGGAATATTTTGCATTGTATCGTGCATTGATATATGACAAAACGCCGCTGCCCTCGCTACTCTCATTTATTGAGCCAGAGCGGTGGGTAAACGAACCGGATTGCTACTTATACATTGCGGCAGATTACATGTATACATTGCTCTCAATCATTTCTGAGGAGCTTGGCGGGCTTGGCCATTTCTCGGTTTTGCAGCACGATGTTGCAGAGCAGTTATTTTTTGCAGCGGCATACATGATGCAGCGTGGCGAAATATATATATCACCTGGCAATTTTGCTTTTTATCGTGCAATGGGTTTTGGGAGAGAGGAAGTGATACGTGCCGTTGATGCTATGTATCGCTTTCAGGAGTTGCATTACGCTATTTATAGCACACCATCGGTGCTGTGGTTTTATGACATAACCCCTGATGAAATAGACTTTGATGTGGATATTGGTGACGTAATTGGTTTTCGATATGATGACAATATTGTGACGGAAATCTTGGAGGCTGGGCATGTTGCATACATGCGTATCACTAGTTTTATGAACAATATTGGACATGACTTTGATGTCTTGCTGCCATTTTACCAAGAGATACAAGGCTTTGAGCATCTGATAATTGACCTGCGTGGAAATGGAGGCGGGTGGACTAGCTCTTTCCCGGAAAATATTTTGGAAATGCTTATATCCGATCAATTAGTCTATACTCACTACGAATTGTTTATCGCAAACGAGCGTACGAATGATTTTTTTGAGAACCCAAGTGGTATGACTGGCGGTTTTTTGCAAGCAATATACCCAATTGCGGATTTTCTTGATTCGCGTGATATGGATCAGTTTTGTGAAAATGATGCAGAGCTATTGGACTATGTAATAGTATGGCGCGTTGTGTTTATGCCGTATCGCAATAATGTGCCGTTTGACGGCAAGGTATGGATGCTTGTAGATGAAGACTCTGCATCTGCAACGGAAATGGCGGCACAAATTGCGATAAACACTGGTTTCGCCACTGTTGTAGGTGCGCCAACCGCAGGCGTCACAAGTGTGTTATATACATTTGCCGCATTGCCTAACACGGGCATTTTGTTTCGCATAGATTTGGGATATACAGTGGACGCATATGGCAGGTCCATTGAAGAGTTTGGCGTAGTGCCGCAGGTGCAAAACGCGCCGGGCTATTGCGCGCTAGAGACGGTACTTGCCATAATTGCTGGAGAGCAGTTGTTGACCCCGCCGACACTTTATAACCATGCAACCCACCGTTTTGTAGACGGACAAGGGTTTATTTCTGTCCGTTTCCTTGCCGAGACGGCAGACGGTTTTTCCGTGACATGGGATGGGGTAAATAATTCGGTTATTGTAACAAGCGCGGACGGCAGCTATTGGGTATTGGCCATGTCGGAAGGTGGAATGTTTAATGACAATGGTACGGTGTTTATACCTGATGAAATGGCATTGCAGATTTTTGGTGATATATAATTCTTTTGAAATTGTACACAAAATACCGCAAATACTGCCGATTGTATCCGGCAACATTGGCGGTATTTTTGTGGGATAGCTATTTTAGCTAAATAATTTCCTGAGAGAAATGCTAATACTGCAAAATAAGTATTACGTTTTTGGGCTCTCTCCCTCTATCCAAGTCCTTAACCGTTCTCGCATAATAGCAAACGATGTTATCTCTGTGGCTGGCCCGATTGTATCCGCCAATAATCCATGAGTCCATGCGTGAATGGGTAGCCATGCCATGCACAACTCCAATATATCATTAATGACATAGTTCTTGCCGAAATAGCCCTCCATATATGGCTTCTCAAACCTAAACAAGCTGCTGACGATATAGACTAATTCATATTCTGCAGGCGCATACATCGAATCTGCGAAGTCGACAATGGATACGTTCATTTTCTCATCCACAAGCACATTTCCACTATGAAAATCCCCATGGCAGTACACTTTTTCGCCGATACGAAAATCTTTGAGATATTCCGTAAGTTCAACGAGGAATGATTCTGCAAAGCCTTCACTTTTCCAATCATCATTAGAGATTGCGTACTCCATTACATCAATTGGCGTAAAATTGTTGCATGGTAAATTAAGTTTGTTTGTAATATTGCGTACATTTTGTCCAATTGTGACCTTGTCTTGGTAGCTTAGTCTGTGCTCAATTTTGTCTAGCTCTGTGCCGTGTACATAGTCCATAACCATGTAGAGAAATGTGTATTTGTCTTCAATAATACCGTGTGCTATCAAGTTTGGTGATGGCACGCCCATATCATTTGCCCATTTTATGCCAAACAATTCTACATTGAAATCCTTACCGTATCCGTTGTGCGCAGTATCGTGTAGCTCTGGTGGTGCAAATATTTTGATAATAAATCTGTCAACCTTAAATACCGCATTTGTTCCAGGTTTTACATTCTCGATGGTTACAAGAGGTAAGTTCTCTTTTTGTTGGATATGTTTTACAAGAGGTGTAAACACCGCAATTGACTGGTATATTTTGTACCAGTCGTCCCAATTGTTAATATTTTCGGTAAACAGATGTCTGTCCTCACGCATACATATTTATTTCTGTCATATGCGCATACAATCCGCCACGTGCAACAAGTTCGTCATGCGTACCAATATCCTCTATTTTCCCTTCACTTAGCACAATTATTTTGTTAGCCTTTTTCACGGTAGACAGCCTATGTGCGATAATTACTGTTGTGCGGTCGCGCATCACATCGTCTAGGGCTTCGCGTATTTGTTTTTCTGTCTCGACGTCTACTGCGGCAGTGGCTTCGTCCAAAATAAGAATTGGGCGATCCCTGAGAACAGCACGTGCGATAGAGACGCGCTGCTTTTGCCCACCGCTAAGGCGCATTCCGCGTTCGCCAACTATGGTGTCATAATTTTCGTCTAGTTGTGAGATAAACTCATCTGCACGTGCCATTCTGGAAGCTTCAATAATTTCTTCACGGCTGGCATTTGGCTTGCCGTATGCAATATTTTCTGCAAGCGAGTCATTGAACAAAAACACATCCTGCATAACATTGCTCATGCTGTCGCGCAGGCTTTTTAGCGAAACATCACGTAAGTCGTGTCCATCTAAAGTTATCGAGCCTTGAATGGGGTCGTAGAAGCGGTTGAGTAGGCTGATAAATGTAGTTTTTCCTACACCGGTTGGGCCAACAAGCGCGACCACTTCGCCAGGTTTTATTTCTATGCTGATATTGTCCAGTACATTGCTGCCTTCAATATAGTGGAAATCTACATTGTTGAATACAACATGACCTTTGACATTTTGTAGTTCGTGCGGGTTTTCGCACTCTTTGACATCCTCTTCCGCGTCAAGAATTTCAAATACTCGCTCTGCGCCGGCAATTGCGGTTTGCAAGTCTTCGTTCAGGCGGGCAAGTGCGGTAATTGGAGCGTAGAAAATGCCGAGGTACATTATGAAAGCCACAATATCTGCTACTTCAATTAGCCCATGCAAGGCCATATGCCCCCCGTAGGCGATAACAATTACTGTGCCAATTAGTGACAGATATTGTACTGTACTGCCGTATGCCGCACTAAGGCGTAAGGCCTTGAGTGTTATTGTGGCATGTTCCCGCGCACTGCCGGAAACCTTTGCGGCCTCTCTGCGGTGCTGGTTAAAAACCTGTATTTCCTTAATACCGGAAATATTGTCTTGTAAGTTTGCGTTAAGCTCGCCCAAAATTTGCTGTGCACGGCGGAAAATTGGTAGCACTTTTTTTGCAAACCAAATGGAAAGCACCACCAGAATGGGTACCGCAATAAGGCTGAGCGCGGCAAGCCTCACATTTATCATAAACAGCATGATTGTAACACCTATGATGATTACTACGTTTGCAATAACATCTGGTACGGCATGTGCGATAAGCAACTCTACACGGTTTGAGTCGTTGACTACACGGGACATAATTTGACCCGTTTGTTTATCGTGATAGAACTTCATAGATAGCTGTTGCAGTTTTTCGTAGACTTTAGATTGTAAGTCTGCTACAAAATGCCAGGCGGCATAGTGTGTGTAGTATGAGCGTATGTACGCAAAAACTACTTGGGCAAAGTATACGCCGGCCAGTATAAACCCCATGCGCAATGCTTCTTCTGCAAGGCGTGGGTCGCGGTTGGTTGCCATTTGTGTAAGCTGGCGCACTACTTGCGGTGCATAGAGCTGTGTTGCTGTCATACCTGCGATTGCGACTAGGGCAAGTACAAGATAGCCCCAGTAGCCTCTTGCGGATTTAATTAATTTTAATAGGAGTTTCATAAAAAAAATCCTCTCCATAGCAATTTGTAATGTGCAAAAATCTGCGACACTATTTTATCACAGTATTGATATATGGCAACGGTATTTGAAAAAATTAAATTAGGGCGTGTTCCCACTATAAAAATGTGTAAATTTGCGAGCCTGATTTTTCGCAGATTCAAGGGGTTTTTGGCGACGTACACTATAAGTGCGCTAGGAAAAAAGCGCGCCGAAAATACGGAAACATCAGCCGCAAATGGGTGTGTTCCTTAGTGGGAACATGCCCTAGTACACAACGCGTACGGTTTTTTGTAGTTTTGGCAAGTTGTGTGCAATGCGCTCTCCGGGTGCGATGATGGCTACACCAGGTGGATATTTTGCAATAAGTTCGGCAGAGATTTTGCCTGCGGCCTCTTCCCATGGGACAATAATGGAAGGGGAGTTTATGGCATCACGTGGGGTGATACAGTTTTTGGGGTGGCTTGCGTTGTTGTGATATACATCAGCATTGAGAGCAATTTGTGATGGGTAAACCCAATATGGAGTGTAAGAATCAGATGTAGCTGCATATTTTTCATTTATTCCATTCACTGCCGCATTTAGCCTCTCAAAGCCTTCGGCAGTGTCCGCAACGCTTGTCATTGCCAATATATGACGGTCTGCTGCCATTTCCATTTGGACTTTATACTCCTCTGCCATAATTTTCGCAATTTCTTCCCCATGGGTTGCGGTGTGTACGGTAAATAGCAGTTTGCCAAAATCTATTGCAAAAATCGCCTGCATTCCTATACGCTGGACTCCTGATAACCGCAAGGCTACATTACTACCCTCGCCGGGTAAAACAGTGTATATATTATTGAGTAGTGTGATATAGTTTGCAAAATAGTTTGGATCATCCCATAACTTGCGTAGCATGTAGTCACAGGCACTCATTAACATATATGATGGGCTGGTAGTTTGCAGTGCGTTCACATAAAACTGCACTCGTCCGATATCTACGCGGTTTCCGTTTATATGGAGCAGAGCTGTCTGCGATGGAGCAGGCAATGTTTTGTGCAAACTTTGCACTACAATATCTGCTCCATTTTTTATTGCAGACAATGGAAAACTACTATCAAACGAAAAATGCGCTCCGTGTGCCTCGTCAACAATAAGAATCCCACCTCTTGAGTGTACAACATTCGCAATTGCCGCAATATTAGATACAAAGCCCTCATATGTTGGACTCACAACCAGCACGGTAGCACCATACGGTATATCATGCAATGTATGTGGGCAAACACCTCCAACCAAGCCATCTGGTGTTATTTCCGGCATTATGTAAAGCGGTTCTGCGCCAGAAAGCACCATTCCATTGTATACACTTGTGTGAGCATTGCGTGGTACAACCAATGTATCGCTATTGTTGCATGTAGCGCAGATTGCTGCGATAACCCCTGCAGATGAACCATTTACTAAAAAAAAGCTCCTATTTGCACCATAGAAACTCGCGATTTTGTTTTGCAGGTCGTAAATGATACCCGTTGGGCTAGACAGTACATCCAAGCCCGGTATTTCTGTCATATCCAATTCAAGCAAATTTTGCGGTAAAAATGCCGGGTTGCGCTTATGCCCTGGCATGTGAAACGGATATACATCTCGTGCTAAATATTTCTTGATTTTTTTGTACATAAACCACCTTATCTGATTACATTTAAGAAATCCTCCATATATGCCCGTCTGCGCGTTCCAAAGTCGCGCAGGTGTTGGAGTTCAGCTTCCCACTCCTCAAAAGTACGAATCCGCCCAAAGCGGTCTATTTGCTCGTGTACAACAGGACGGATACGTTCAGAGAATGTTTCAACCATTTCGATAAATAACTCCTCTGTGAAATGATTATCCATTACATATTCAAAACGTGCGATAAATTTTTGCCTAAAATCCGAGTTTTCCATAAGGCGGCGGAACATTAGTGTGCTTTCTGGAATAGCAAACTCATCCCCACGCATAGGTGTGCGTAGCTCGGGTAATTCTAAAATGCGGTGTAGAGGGTCTATATCGTATGGCAAGCTAAAATTAAAACCCGCGGTGCTGTCAAGATCAAACAGCATCCACCGCCATCTCCCATCGCGTCCCGGCTCGCTGGAGTTTGTTTCACCAAAATAACGCCAAATACGTACATTATTGTTAGGCCAGTCTATGTTGCCAAAGTATAAATTGGCAATGTAGTGGTCGATAAAGCTATCCAGACACATGTAATTCTGAATAGTTATAAAGTCATCATTATACGAACCTTCAAAATTGTTCTCGTAAAAGAATTGCTCCAATACGATAAAATCAGATAAATCGCGTTGACGACCAAAATCTAATGCCCACCCTGTGGATGCACCCAGCGTTAGCATTGCAACAGAGTTTCTGTCTATGTGATAATAGCTTGCTATAAACCTATCGTCCATACGCTCTCGTATGTTGTACAGCCCCCAAAACTCGCCGTTAATAAATACAATGGCGGGGCGGTAGGCTTGGATATCCACGTTCAAATTGCGGGAAAGGTACTGCAATCCTGCATCACGTATCATTGTGCTTGAACCTTCGTTGCCAAAATTGCGGAGTAACAGGCGGTTGAATTCGGTTATGGTTTCGCCCGCTTTATCCACTGCAGCGCCTTGGAAAATATCATGTGACAGCGTTGATTGTGTCATGTCGTAGTCACTTCTTGCGTACAGCCTAAACGACTTTTGTGCAAGGCGTCGTGTACCACCGCCGTGTATGCGCATCCCCATATCCATTGCAACAGCTTGGTGTGAGCTTGTGCCGTCTACTTCAAACATTTCGACAGAAACTGGGCGTTCCCATTCTCTACCTCGCTGCTCCCAATTTGGGGTTGGCATATCAGCTCCATATCCCCCTTGGTTGTTGTGACCTCGCACGTAAATACCAATTTCGTCACAAAATAAATTGGCATAATCCGTTACAAGTGAAATAACTGGTAGGCTCGCATACCTTTCAAACACATTATCACATACAAAAAAACTATGCGTAGCAATGGGCGACAGTGCGTTGCCATTTTCATCAAACACCTGTGCGCGTATGACGGTGCCTTTGAAAACCGGATCAGTGGGCGGGACGAAATATTCCTGCCAATACACAATAAAACAGCCTATGCGCTCTGCAGGTATTGCGGAAAGGACATTTGGTTCATGCGACCTGTCATAAACAAAAATGGGTGCGGTATATTCAAACGAGCTGTCGGGTTTTGGGATGCTGCCATCTGTTGTAAAAAAAATTTGCCCTACGTTTGTTGATGTGGACAAATCCAAATAGAACGGCTCGGTAAACAGCCCGCCTGTATGTGAGAAAATAACAGTTGGGGGAAGCAAATCCTGTTGCGTTGATGCGTCGGATATTGGCTCATACTGCAGACTTTCTGACTGGTATATTTCTAGAGGATACGAGTTTGTGTTTGGAGAAGTATTGTCACGTCTGGCAACGGCAACAATTATGATAAGTGCTATAATATTTATAGCGGCAAAAGCAAAAACTATAGTTGCCGATTTTTTATCTATTTTCGTAAAATTCACATGAACCACCTTTATATCACAATAGACATCTTCCTATTTCGGAGAAAGTCTAATGAATGATAAGAGTTTCTCCGAACTGGAGTATAACAAAGTTCACAATCCTACGCAACTTTACAATTTTTGTGCAAGGGTCTATAATTGGCTCTAAGTGCGAAAAAAGGCGAATATCATTTTTTCATTATATTGGCTTTACCCCGCCGCGGTTAAGCGGTGTAAATTAGGAGTGAAAATACGTGAAAATATTACTGGTATCGACAGAAGTAAACCCGTACTCCAAGTCTGGAGGGCTTGGAGATGTTATAGGCTCGCTACCCAAGGCATTGCGTGAAAAAGGCGCGGATGTGCGGGTAGTATTGCCACTATACAAAACAATCCCGACTCACCTTATTGAAAATACGACGGAAGTGTGTAAATTCCCTGTACACCTTTCGTGGCGGGCGCATGACACAACCGTTATCGCGAGTGAAAACAGTCAAGTATATTTTATCAAAAACGACCACTATTTCGACCGTGACGGCTACTATGGTTATGACGACGACTTTGAGAGGTTTGCATTTTTCTCAAAAGCGGCGGTTGAGCTCGCTGGTCAAGTTGGTTTCCAAGCCGATATTTTGCACTTTAACGACTGGCACACAGGGCTTGGCCCCACATACCTGCGTAGTATCTATCACAAGTTTGCATATTATGCACAGATGAAGAGCCTTTTTACTATACACAACCTGCATTATCAAGGTGTATTTGGGCGGGAGATATTGTGGGAAATTGGACTTAATGATGGATATTTTACAAACGGTGAACTTGAGTTTCATGGTAAGGTAAGCTATTTGAAGGCTGGCATAGTACACGCGGACGCAGTTAGCACTGTTAGCAAAACATATGGGGCAGAGATTCAGACCCCGGCATATGGCTATGGGATGGATGGCTTGCTTCTGCGGAGAGGTATGGATGAAGGGCGGTTGTATGGTATCACTAACGGCATAGATGTTATAGAAAATGACCCAGCAACTGACACACGTATTTTTGCAAACTATGATGTAACTAATTTGGCTGGCAAGCGCGAAAACAAACACCGGCTACAAGAACTGCTTGGGCTGCCCGTGTGTGATGTGCCGGTTATTGGCATGATAACCCGCCTTGCCGAACAAAAGGGTTTTGACATTTTCTCTATAATAATTGAGGAACTCTTGAACATGGATGTACAGCTAGTTATACTTGGAACAGGCGAGTGCCGTTATGAAGATATGTTGCGGCATTTTGCGTATAAGTACCCACAAAAGCTGAGCGCGAATATAACATTTGATACGGTGCTTGCACAGCGGATTTATGCAGGGGCAGATATGTTTGTGATGCCGTCTGTGTACGAGCCATGTGGGCTTGGGCAGCTTTTTGCCATGCGCTATGGTACTGTACCTATTGTACGTAAGACAGGCGGGCTTGCTGATACAGTGCAGCATTTTGATTATAGTAATGGTACTGGTAATGGGTTTTTGTTTGAAGACTATGTGGCAAGCGGGCTAATGTGGGCACTGCGCGAGGCAGTGCATGCCTACCATACGGACAAATGGGAGATAATTGTGCAAAATGCAATGACTGGGGATTATTCCTGGAACAAGGCTGCTGGGGAGTATATGGAGATGTATCGAAGAATATTGGAGGGATAGAGCATTACACGACACCTTCGTTCATAGAATTTACTATGAACGGAGGGTTTTTTATGCAGAGAATAAAAATCTCAAACGGCATTAAAATCGCTGCAATATATGGTTCGGTATTCCTTGGCGCAGGTTTTGCTTCGGGACAGGAGTTGTTGCAGTATTTTGTTGGCTTTGGGCGACTTGGGCTTATCGGACTTGCTGTTTCGGGGGTACTATTCGCACTTGTGGGCTGGGCAGTGCTTCTCATTTGCCAGCGGGAAGGGATTGCGAACTACCACAGTTTCATGCACTTTTTATTTGGTGCAAAGCTTGGCGCAATAATGGAAGGAATGGTAGCAGTTTTCTTGTTTTGCCTGTTTGTTGCCATGCTTGCGGGGGCTGGTGCTACCGGGAAAGAGGCGTTTGATATCCCGTTTACCATATCTTCCATTGCTACAGGAGCGGTTGTTTTTGCCGTGCTGTGCTTTGGGCTGTCCGGCATTGTAAAGGTAAACCTTGTGCTTGCGCCTTTTATGCTGTTTGGTGGTATTTTTATCGGGCTATTTTCGTATTTTACATATACGATACCTGCATTTTCTGTGCTTGGAGCGGGCAGGAGCTTGGGGTTTGCATGGCTGCTTTCTGCAGTAGTGTATGCGTCATACAATTTGGTAACAGGAGTACCAATACTTGCCGCAACGTCCGGCATTGTGCGGCACAAGCGTGATGCAATGCTTGGTGGTCTGCTTGGCGGTGGTATTATTACACTGTTGGGGTTTTGTATGGCGTTGCCGCTTTTTTTATACCATATGGATGTGTTGCGGCTGGAAATCCCATTTTTATATATTGTCTCATTGCAGACAGATGTGTATCGTCTGTTCTATTTATCGATTCTTATTGCCGCTATTTTAACAACCGCGGCGTGTAATGCATTTGCAGTTGCCGAATGGCTACGAGGGATGGGATATACACGCAGAGTGGCGGTTGCGGCGGGGCTATGTGTTATTGGGGTTATCGCATCACATGTTGGGTTTTCGAATATTGTGGCGTATGTATACCCGGCGTTTGGGTTTATTGGGCTGTTTAAGGTTATTGTGGTTTTGTGTAGGGGATTTTGGTATACTTGTGACGAACGATAATCCAAAACGTGAATTGAATGTAGGCAGGAGTGCAATAATGTATAATACCTTTCTTTTTGATGCAGATAATACCCTCTATGACTTTGATGCTGCTTGCGCACATGCACTGGAAGTTCTGCTTGCAGAGCATGAGTATCTGTATACGCCAGCCATTTTTGATTTGTTTGTGAAAATTGGCACTCCACTATGGCAAAGCTTAGAGTGTGGTAAACTTTCTGATGTGGATTTGCAGCGGCTAAGGATGACGCAGTTATTTGCAGAGCTTGGGTTATCTGGTGATCCGCTTGAGTTTAATGCGCGTTTTTTGCACGAGCTTGGACGCGGTGAGTTTTATATTGAAGGTGCATTGGATATTTGTGAAAAGATTGTTGCAAGTGGCAAACGGTTATACATTGTAACCAACGGTTTTTTGGCTACCTACGAGTCAAGGGTTAAGCACCTGGCTCTTGAGAAGTTTGTAACTGAATGTTTTGTATCGGAGGTTATTGGTCATAAGAAACCCAGCAGGGAATTTTTTGACCATGTGTTTGCACGGATATCGCCGGTGGATAAGGGCAAGGTTCTACTGGTTGGTGATTCGCTTACTGCTGACATTGCTGGTGGTATTGCTGCTGGGGTGGATACATGCTGGTTTAATATGTATGGTGTGGAGAATGTGATGGGGGTTGTGCCAACATATGAGATACGGAGCTTGTGGGAAGTGGAGGAGTATATAAATGTTTAATAGAGTATGTATAGTAGTCCTAGACAGTGTAGGAATTGGCGAGTTGCCAGATGCCGCAGATTACGGCGATGTTGGTGCGCATACACTTGGCAATATCCACAAGGCACGTGGCGGTATTAGCCTGCCAAACTTATACGAGCTTGGGCTTGGCAATATCGAAAACTCGCGTCTGCCTAGTGTGGCTGCTACTACCGCCGCCTACGGCCGTATGGCAGAGAAAACTCATTCCAAGGATACAACCTGCGGCCATTGGGAGATGATGGGACTTGTGATGGATCCGCCATTCAAAACATTTGACAAATTCCCGGAAAAAATGCTGCGTGAATGGCTGCACCGTGCCGGACGCGAAGAGAAATGGTTAGGTAACTACCCAGCTTCTGGCACAGAAATATTGGACAAGCTGGGTGCTGAGCACATAGCCACCGGTGCGCCTATTGTATATACATCTGCCGATAGTGTTTTTCAGATTGCTGCCCATGAGGACGTAATCTCTATCGCAGAGCTATATAAGCTATGTGAAATAGCACGTGATCTACTGGTAGGCGACCTATTTGTTGGGCGCGTTATCGCCCGCCCGTTTACTGGCACGCTCGGTGCGTTTTCCCGTACCGAGCGGCGCAAGGACTATGCTGTACCACCCGTTGGAGAAACTCTGCTTGACGCACTGGAGGCGCGTGGGTTTTACACACTTGGTATTGGAAAAATAGATGATATTTTCTGCAACCGTGGTGTGCGATATACAAACCATACTACCAATAATGCCGCAAGCACCAATGCCATTATTGACGCATTGCAAAACAACCGTGATGTCGCGGTTATTTTTGCTAACCTTATCGATTTTGATATGAAATATGGGCATCGCAACGATGTAGAGGGATACGGCCTTGCACTTGAGGCGTTTGACACACGCATACCAGAAATAATTGCAGCGTTGCGGCCGGAGGATTTGCTTATTGTTACAGCAGACCATGGCTGCGACCCTACGATGCCATCAACAGACCACTCGAGAGAATATGTACCACTGCTAGTGTACGGTAATAGCATAAAGCCAGCTAACCTTGGTACGCGGGCAACATTTGCGGATATTGCAGCAACAGTTTATGATGTATTTGGATTTGGCGCATGGGGTATTGGCCAGTCGTTTTTTGGAGAGATATATTGCAAGCAATAGTCAAAAACATGCTGCTCGCACCAGGTTATTAAACATCATTTGCAATATGCACAAGTGCGCCCGTTGGGCAGCAATCTACACATTTGCCGCAAGTACTGCAAACAGCTGGCAGTGGTGTGCCATATGCTGTGTCTATGTCGGAGTTAAACCCGCGTGTGGTTGCACTAAGCACATTTTCACCAAGACAGTTGCAGGTGCGTACACACAGGTAGCAGTGGATGCATTTGTTTTTGTCGCGGGAAATGTACGGGTTGCGCGTGTCGGTTGGGTGTTTAGTTTTTTTGTGGGCTGGTGCAGGGTACTTTATTGCATTGGCTTGGTACATATTGGATAACTCGATGAGTTTGCAGCCCAGATATGCTGCACAGCCACAAGACAAGCAACGAGCAGATTCGGCTTGCGCCTGTTTTGTGGAGAGTGCGAGGTGTGTTTCAGTGAAAGTGAGTGCAATGACAGGTTTGCGAGCTTCATTTCTGGGTGAAGATTCGATATGAGTAAAGTCTGCGGAAGTTTTTTCATCCTGTACGATGATATCTGGCAATGTATCCCAACATTGGCTTTCTCCACTGTCTTCAAGTACAACTGATGCAGCTTTTCTTCCGTGTGCAATTGCCTCAATTGCATACGCGCTCTTGCCCGTGGCGTCACCAATGGCATACACACCGGCAAGTTGTGTACGGAAATTTTTGTCTGTGTGCAAGTTTGCCAGTGGGTTTAGCCCAGTGGTGTCTACATCTTGGCCGATTGCAGCAATAATAAGGTCTGCCTCAAGCCATTCATCTTCACCATCCACTGGTATTGGCGAACGCCGGCCGCTTGTATCGGGTTCGCCAAGC
>Ga0123355_10005430_pt1 | contig 18657 bp, 22 predicted proteins | sample TergutEmb28metaG_3_FD_89872 | JGI IMG/M metagenome (GOLD analysis project Ga0123355, IMG submission 89872) | Embiratermes neotenicus P1 segment gut microbial communities from Petit-Saut dam, French Guiana - Emb289 P1 | ecosystem: Host-associated > Arthropoda: Insects > Digestive system > Gut ... | reverse complement strand
GGAACCGATAGTGAGTTCCGAAACGTCGGCAATTAGAACTCAGACGCCGGGGAATTACCCAAAAAGGAATAATTTACATTTAGAACACGGCGAAAGCTTAAGAACAAGTAGATAACTGCAGTAGAGTTTTGATGTTTAGGAACTTTGTTCTTTGGGATTTTGATGTTTTATAATAACTGATTTTAATACCACTGTGTTTACCTTTTGTGACTGGTTCCAGTGATTCATTGTGAGACTGCATCGCTGGTGAGTCAGTTTTGTCCACTCTCATCATCTAATGGAAACCACAGTCAGCTCACTGAAGTTCTGCCTTTCATTAAGTGAGGTTGGTTGCTGTTATACCTTACAGAATGAGACTGTACTGCAGTTGTGAAATGTATTTCATGCCTCCAAATATTGTGTTTTGTTAAAAATAAATTTTCTCTCTTTGTTTGCATGTTTAGGTTATTTAACATTCTTGTTATTGGTGTTGTGTAAGTTCTTGGATCCAAATAGGAGTTTTACATCAAAAATGGACTCTTATGTTTGTGGCACTTTATTGGTGCCAAGTAGCTGTGAACATGAGACTGCTGTTTTAGTGTTGTATATAAACCAGAGGTGAGAAGGAACAGTACTGCTCCTAGGATTGTAAGGTAAAGGTTGCCCTTTTAGAGATCATGAAGACCCAGAGGGCGGTTACAGGTATAGCTGTACTTCTTCTTTAACCTCTCCGCTAGATGGGGGTTGTCAGTGCCACACTTTGACAGCTTTCTTCTGTGCAAAAATCTGGTATGCATTGTACAGGGGGCTGGATGGGTCTTAGATTCAATGTGGATGGGTGTGGAAAATCTCACCCAACTGGGATATGATCCCTGGACCATCCAGCTTACAGTGAGTTGCTATACCAATCACACTATTGTGGCCCATGGTAGGATAGTACTACATGTAAATATAGGGTGAAGTCCCTGCCTATATCATGAGGGCATGCAAGAGGAGTACCTCCTAATTCTTACCCTAGTTCCTAGGTGGGACTGGTAAATAGTCCCACCTTTGAAAGTTATCATGATAAAGAACAAACAGGTTGCCTGTGCAGTGTGTCTTGATATTTATTATCTGTTAACCCGCTTAATTTGACCATCAAGCTTGATATCAGGTGCAAGACTGTTGAATGGCCTAACACATGGGCATAGAATGCTGTGATGCTAGCGTGCATGTAAAGACAGGGGTGTGGCTCTGAAATGTGTCCCATGTTGGCCAATGGTTCATCAAGCCATTTATTAGAATTCAGAATGAGGTGTGAGGGCTCATGGTAATGAATTTTAAGACTGTGATCTGTGTCATTTATTTTCCTAGATAGATAGCAACATTTCAGAGGCTCCTTCTGCTGATGGTACAGGCATCATGTTTCTGTGACATGCACTACCTGTCTAATGAACTACATGGCATCACATCCCACAAGAACGTAATTGTAAGCCAAGAATTTTACAGCCGCATGGCCAGGATAACTAGCTGCCACCACATTCCCGGCCATCGTCCCTGCAGTTCAGTGGTGAGCATCGATATGTGCGGTCAGTTGGGATTGATAAAACTGTTATGAGCACCAGGATCCTTGTCATACATAAATGTGTATTTGGTTCCAAGAATGTGTGAAATGCCAGTAAACAAATAAAATAACTTTAAGAAGCATGAACATTTATTTATATCTTTATATATATATATATATATATATATAAATGAGTTTGTTGCTTCCTTCCTTGTTTGGTAGGTTGCCATGGTAACTGTTGTTGCTATAGTCTTTGTGCAGTGCACACTGAGGCAAATGAGCGTTACTGCTATGGTTAGAGAATCATTTGAAAATTTTATTGCATGTAATAAAAGGTAGTTTTGTAGATCAAATTTTATTAATTTTTTTGTATTAGTTGTGTGCAGAATGTATTCAGTGTCATCATGAGTGAAGTTTGGCTGAACGCTTTGTGAAAGCATAGAGTACTTTGATTGAAGGAGAGTTTTATTCCATAAGACACAAAGGCAGTCGACCTTAGTTATTGAAAGGCAGAGCTTGGATGAGCTGAGAGTGATCTTCAGAACAGGAGAATGGGAGATGCTGACTTGCAAGTAATGTGGTCTTGTCACTATTGGAACTGTTCACAGGGCTTGAAACACTGATATTACATTTGATGATCATGATAGGTCAAAATTCTGAATTTTAAGTTTAGAGGTGCGTCATCCCCGTTGTGTTTGTTGAAATAACAAAAATTTAGTGTATTATACCTTCAGTCGAACACAACTATATTTCATTTAGTAGTACAGTAGGGATATAACTACATGTTTCGGCCCTATATGTTGGCTATCTTCAGGTTGCGATCTAACTTTTTAGGGGTCACTATACAAGATGTGTGAGGTGTTTTTTGGGTATTGGGGGTTGGGAGGGGGAGGGGGGGGTGAGATCTCGTTTGTTTCAATAGTGGGTACCATGACCTGGGGCTATTACAAGTGGATTATCATTAGTTTTCTTTGTACACGTGTCAAAGTGGGTTTCTATTCTTATGCTAAGCATATGTTACTATGAGTAACCTTAGTACCTATTTAAAATTAGCATGCTATAATATTAAAGTTCTTAAATCAATCCATGTCAGTCAATGCTTTGCGTGCTATTTGTATCAAAAGCTTATTTCTATGGCTAAGCAGTGTTTTTTTTGGGGCAGTGTTTCCACTGAGCTGAGGTGGGGTTCTTTCTCTGGCAGTGGCCCCCGTTCGTGTAGTTTGGCGGACTTCGTGGCGTGGATGGGTACCAGTCCTGATGTTCATCTATATTCGGTCGTCTCTCATTATAGGTATGGTTGTCTGTGGATTACGGAGGCGTAGGTCTGCTATTCAGTCCGTCGAGCTGTTGGTCTTCTTGCCCCGGCTGGGAGTCGTGTGGGGTCTCTCCTGTGTCTCACAGTCACGTCACACTATTTTGATAGTATAGTTTTACAAGTACACTGTATTGTGGTGTATCCGTATGTGGTTCTATTTTGTATATATAGAAGGTGCTCATAAATTATTACACAGTTTTTTGCACAGTTTTTGTTTTTCACATTCACAGGTTAGACTTTATCACGTAATCAGTATTTTATGTTTTCGTCTTCATTCAGGAGAGTCGACAAGGAATATCACAGCTGCGTGGTATGCGTGGTATTTAGGTGCGTGTGGTTACTGTAGTAATGATAATCCACTTGTAATAGCCCCAGGTCATGGTACCCACTATTGAAACAAACGAGATCTCGCCCCCGCTCCCCTCCCCCACCCCACCCCCCATACCCAAAAAACACCCCACACATCTTGTATAGCGGCCCCTAAAAAGTTAGATCGCAACCTGAAGATGGCCCACATATAGGGCCGAAACATGTAGTTATATCCCTACTGTACTACTAAGTGAAATATAGTTGTGTTCGACTGAAGGTATAATACACTAAATTTTTGTTATCTGAATATTAAGGTTCACAGGTTTTGAGACTTCCATACTTAACTGGTGATAGTTAGGATATAGAGACCTTTGATTGGTAGCCGTCTTAATAGAGGAATGAATTGCATGAAGTCTTTGAAAGAAAGACAGATCTGTAGTTCCCTTAGAAACCTTTATTTGAAGTGGATTCTTTAATAAACATGTAAAGAATATGATCCAGGATGTGATACCGCTTAGTCTGGTACATGGTTACCAACTTTGCTCCTAAAAACATCGGCAACTGTCTACTTGACTACAGAACACCACATTCCAGGAGACCACAGTTTGGATATTCAGCTCCTTGACAACCTCAGATCTTTTTTTACACTTCTTTTTATACTGGAAAATTCTATTTTTCTACCTATAGGTTGTGAGCAAAATTTGGGTTGCCACGCTTTTCTAAGTGGGTGGTGGAACAATTTCATTAATTCTGTTGTTACCAACTCTCACTACTTTGATAAGTTTATTAGGAGCAGTATTTCTTGTAAATGTAATGACTCATAATGAGAGTGTAACAATGTCAAATTGGCTGTGATGTTATAAAAGTGACCCAGACTATTCACTACCAGGATTGCCACCATAAAACGAGCAGTAACCGATTCAGGCAAGCTGAATTATCTTTTCGCTGACGTTATTGTACAGTTGGCAGAATTTTCTCAATTTGAAGAATGCCTCACAAAACATGGAGAAAATTAAAATTTGCAATATCATTGATAGGAGGAGTCACTACACTAAAGTGAGCTCATGTGGCAGGCAGCAATAAGTAAATCTGTATATGTTCATCCTCGTTTACTTACATCATTAAAGTGCCACTTTCATTATACCAATTCATGTTTCAGTTTTACACTTGTCTTTATTTTGACTCCAGGGGTTTTCATACAAAGCTTTTGGCCTAGTCTGGGTCATGGCTCAAGGGTCAGAAACAGTGGGATAGATATTATACACCTAAGAGCAAATGGAGTAATGGAATTTATTGTATTAAAGTAAGGGCATTGAAAAGGTAGCAAGCACACAGTTCCCCTGACAGTCTTCATGAGTCTTTATTCTGTCCTTCCTGCTGTCTCAGGAGTGGTGTCCATGGACATATGTGCGTGGTGTGGTGGACATTCATACATCTTTGTACCATATTTGTGAATGATGTAATTACAGAAGGACCTAATTACATGTCCACCAGATTGTTAAATATTTAGATATAATTTGTAAAATATGGTTGAAAGTTTGAATTATTAGTGACAGTAATATGAAGCATGCCTGATTTCTGTGCTAATTAACAGTCACTGGTACCTTTCTTTAACAACTTGTTTGGTAATAAAACTAAAGCTTAATCTAGTTACATAACAACATTACATTCATGGTAATGAAAACTACTGTAACTGGCCAAGCTGAACCATTTTTAACAACTGGTTTTGAAACTCTTTTTTATCAATACTTTTTTGTAGGGTCAGTATTCTGACATCTGTCATTCAGTATTTTCTGTCAGCTCAAGTGTGGTATTAACATAGCACACTCAACCAACTGCCCGTGTGTGCAGTAAAGTTCTGGTAGGATAGTTGTCACATAAAATAAGGGCTGTGTGTAAGTTAGCAGCATATCAATATCACGAGCTTGGAAACAGATGTTGCTAAGAGACAGGCAGAAAATACAAATAGTTGTATGTATTAACAATTTACAGATCTTCTTGTTTGGAGAAATTTAAACTGCATGAATAAATAATGTAAATTGATGTTTTGTATTTTGGTCTTGTGGATCATGACACTGTGCAGTCACATAAATGGGTACAGTATTGTTAAATGAAGTAGGAGCAGTAGTCACTGGGTCTGTCTGTATGTACTACTTTGAACACTACACATCTTACTACAGTAACTTTGCTTGTGTCTTTGGGTCGAAACCGTTGTTATATGCCGCAATGTGCCTTTCTTCTCTCTCAAAAATGCAGACAGCTGATATCAATCAGTTCCGCTGTTGTAAAAATGTTGCACCAGCATCATTAATGCATTACACAGCAGATTCATGTTTGTTGTCTTTAATCGTTACTTGTTTTGGAGCTGTGTGCAGATGATCTTGATGTGACCTGTGGTAGATAATTTTTATTAGTCAGAAAATCATAGAATAAGAAATGTAACTTAATGCTAACAGTTTACAGACAGTTATAGTAATTGTCTGTAAACTATTAACATTTGATGGTACACTGGGATGTCTTAACCTGAAATATGATAATGCTGATTTTTTTGTCACTGAGAAATGTGTGAATGTGAGATTTGAAGTTCTCCTAAGAGTGAACTTTAAGATAACAGAGTTCAGGGATGTGGTACCATGCAGTTAGGTAGATAGGTGCCAATAGTGAGAGAAACCTGCTGCCATTCTCAGGGTTGATGCTGATGGTGGCAGTAGGTATGTCTACAACATTGGTACCTAGCCAGAAGATTGTAACTTAACTCACCAAATATATACAAGTAGAATGAAAGAAAGAAAATGAAGAAGGTGGGTTGTGGATAGACACCGAAGCACGTATTTATGTCCTAATCTGGAGTAAAGCAAGACTTAACGTTCTGAGTGAGACTGGAGCGTAAAATTAAATAGCTACACAACAATGTGTGGCGACATTCTTACAGAAATGTTCATAATCTGGAAATGTGACAAAGCCCCTGAAGTCACCGTCATCATGGTAGCCCAGGCACATATGAGTTGTTATTGCCTTGGTAACTAGTAAGGGTTACACTGTTGTGAACAAGTGGTGAAGAGGGCAGGAGGCAGAGAGTGGATGTTGGACGAATGTATGTATGTATGTACAAAAAACACACACACACACACACACACACACACACACACACATGAACATGCACACAAAACACACACACTCATGAAAAATACACAACACATATGCACACACAACATATATACACACACTCTACATGCAACATTTAAGGTCCAAGAAAGTCTTCATAAAAGTGTGTTTATGAGGGCCATTGTACATTACGCAGTCTGTACACTGCTTGTGCAGGCAGCAGGATGATGCAGCTTCAGCTGTATGCCTGGCATTGCCTGAGGATGCTGTGTTCTCAACCAGCTTAGTCTTTGGGCTTTAATATAATTAACTATATTTTTATGTTTTATCAGTTTATCTAATTCTTCGTTAGTTTTAATCCTCCATATTTGATTTTCTTTCATAGGCCCAAATATTCTTAAAATTTTCCTCTCAAAGACCAGCAATTTCTGAATTATGGCTTCTTTCAGCACCCATGTGTCTGAGGCACATGTCACTATTGGTCTTATGACAGTTCTGTATAATTTTAATTTGAGATCTTAGTGACTAATCTACTTTTGAAGAACTTTTGGTTTGCGTAGTATGCCTTTGTACCAAGAGCTATCCTCTCTTTGACCTCCACTTCAATTGAGTTACTATCATTTATGATGGACCCTAGATATTTATATTGTTGAATTTGCTCTATATATGAGTTGTTAATCTTTAGGTTCTCAATCCTGATGTCTTTTTTTGTGCATTTTAGATACTTGGTTTTCTTCTTGTTAATTGTTAATCCAACATCCATTGAGTTATTCTTTAGTTGTTGGAATGCGTCATTTAGTGACTGTTTTTGCGTGCAGTTATCAGTACATCGTCTGCATGAGCCATAAGTTGTCTAAATCATGTGGAAATATTACCTCTCAGGTCCAGTTTCTTTAGTACTGTGTCGATTACCAGACTGAATAATGTTGGAGAAAGCGGGTCGCCTTGTTTTGCTCCGCTTTCCACTCTAAACTCCGATGTGTATGCATTGTTTACTTTTACCTTTGCTGTTGTGTTTTCCAGAGTTTGCTTGACTAACCTTATTAATGTGGGGGGTATTTTATTCTGGGTTAAAGGGTCTAATATTTTGTTCCTATTAATAGAGTCAAAAGCATGTGTATAATCTATAAATATATTAATGAATATCAATATTGTATTCATAGCACTTTTCAATAATTTGCCTTATCATGAAGATATTGTCAGTTGTGGATCTAGTAGGTCTGAATCTGGACTGATAGTCATCTAGCTCAGTTTCTATAATATCTACCAGCTTCTGATTCAGAATTATTGCAAATATCTTATATGCAACATTTAACAATGATATAGGTCTATAATTCATACAGTCCAATCTGTCTCCCTTCTTATACAATGAGCAAATTATTCCTTCTTTCCATTGACTGGGCAGTTGTTCTTTTTCCCAGATCATTAATATAAGTTTATGTGTCCTTTGTTTCAAGGTTCTCCCACCTTGTTTGATCAGCTCAGGAATTATATTATCGGTACCTCCTGCCCTGTTACTTTTCAGTTTATTAATTATTGAACATACCTCGTTATAAGATGGAGGTGATGTTTCTACATCGGTCACAGGGAATATCAGGGTATAAAAATATGTGTAGTGTAAGACAAAGGAAGTATGTAATTAGAAAAGTAAAGGATGAGGAAATTGTGAAGAAATACAAAAAGGAGGTAAAAAAGGGATTGGTGGAAGTAATAACAAAATAATCAGAATCGGCATTTCTAAGATTATCTTAAAAGTAAGGATGATATGGAGATAAGGGTAGAAGAAGTGATGTATGAAGGACCTGAGGCGCAAATTGAATGCCTAACAAGAGATGAAGTGGGAGAATATTGAGCAAGTGGTGATAGTGCTGGCTAGTGAGGTATGCGGGTGTGAGGAAAGGAAGAAGACGAATGATTGGTATGAAGAATAGTATCAAATAAAGGTGGAAGAAAGAAATAAAGCCTGGGTTAAAATGCTGAAGACTGAATATTGAGAATTACAAAAGTATGCGAAGGGAAACCGAGGAAATCTGTAGAGGGTAAAAATGGACTTATGAACTTAAAATGCTGGCAGGTATGGAGGAAGCCAACAAAAGAAATGATGGCAGAGATTTGTGTACAGTAGCTAGTGGATTGAAGGCCATTGTCCAGCCAAGAACATCCGTTTGTAATAAAAGGGATAACAATTTAATTGGAAGTGATCGACTGATACTGGCAGGATGGAAGCAGCATTTCTAAGATAGTCTTAAAATTAAGGATGATATGGAGATAAGGGTAGAAGAAGTGATGTATGAAGGACCTGAGATGCAAATTGAACGCCTAACAAGAGATGAAGTGTGGAAAATAATAAGAACATTAAAGAATAATAAGTCACCAGGGTAAGATAATATAGTGTAAAACTTAAGAAGTGTGGAGATAAAAAATTAAGGGAGTAAATTGATGCACTAATAGGAACAAAGCGGGCATCAGAAAATGTCAGACAAATGGCATACTGCAGTAATGTCGCCCAGAGATAAGAAAGGAGACAAAGTGCAATGTTACAGTTGTAGCTGGATCTCACCACTCAATGTACATTATAAACTTTTGACGAGTATTCTGGTCCTTCATGCAGTGGACATTTTGGGAGACATTGGTATGGTTTTGGGAAAGGACAATTGGCTACTGATAATTTATTGATGTTAGATGTATTTTTGAAGAAGTTTACCAATTAATCCATCATTTGCATCAATTGTTTATTGCCTTTAAGCAAATGTTTGACTCATTATGTGTGTGTGTGTATATATATATATATATGTGTGTGTGTGTGTGTGTATGAAATTTTAAATGAATTTGGCATTCCAAATGAATTAGTGAATTTAATTAAAGTGACATTTCAGGGTTCAAATGTCAAAGTTAAAATACCAGGACAATTGACTGAAGCATTTGACATGGACAGAGGCTTGGGACAAAGTGATGCAGTGTCCACAATATTGTTTAATGTAGTATTGGAGAAGTTGATAAGGAATATTGAACTAATCGGAATGGAATCATAGTTAACAGAACGAGACAGTGTACAGCATATGGACATGATGTGTTAGTACTGGATGATCAGTGAGAGTGACTGAAGAAGTTGTGACACAACTTAAAGAAGCAGCATTAAGTACTGGATTAGTGATAAACAAAAACAAAGTACATGAAAAGAAGCAGAAATATAACAAATTTAGAACAAGATCTGATAATTGATGGGAAGATATTTGAAGGCTTTCAGAATTTTAGATATTTAGATACCTCAATAAATTCAAATAATGTAAAAAGTGAAGAAATAAACTCTAGGATTGCTGCAGTTAACAGGTGTTTCTATAGTCTAGGATAAATGTTTAGGTCTAGAGCTGTGATTATAGCGGTTAAAATTAAGATACATAAAACGATGACAAAACCAGCTGTAGTGTGTGGGAGTGAAATATGTGCTGTGGCTGAGATGGCTATGAAGAGACAGGGTACAGGGGAGGGGAAAATATTAACAAAGATGTATGGACTGGTGCTACAATAAGGAATATGGAGAATAAGAACTAATGAGGAATTGTGGGAACTATATAAAGATTTAGACATAGTAGCAGACATTAAAAGGAAGAGAATGGAATGGATAAGACATCTGAAAGGAATGGATAATGGAAGGGTAGTTATGAAAATATCCGAGAGTAAACCAGATGGAAGAAAAAGAATGGGAAGAACTAAAATGAGATGATTGGAAGATGTTGAAAAGTGTATACAGAGAAGAATGGGCATCTGTAATTAAGGACATTAGGGGTCTCAGAAAGCTGTAGAGCTAAGGAGTAAGTAAGTAAGTTTGAGTAAGTAAGTATTTGCAATAATTTAAAAATTAGCTGGGGTGGGGGCAAGGTAAGTGAGGCATTTGCCTTGGGTGTGCAGGGCCAACAAACTGCATAAAATATGCCATGATATACAGGAGAAGGGCAGATAAGCAGCTCACATGACTGAAAAAACACTTGCTTTCTTCATGCTTTTTGTTGTGTACATGTTTACCTTTTTACCAAAATAGCTATTACAAAAGAATTTTTTTTTTTTGTAGTGCAACAACCCAGCTCAGGCCTAGGTCATCTCACTGTTGAGGTTTCTAGATCACACACATTTATACATACCCAGATGGTAGAACTCTGAATGAGTGATTGTCTTTTAGCAGAGGTTGCTATGTACATAACACACCAACATCTGTGCCCTCAGCCATAATTCAAACCTGTTTTTGCAGCAGTCAAGTGGCTCCAGACCTACTCCTTAGATCGCACAGCCACTGGGATCGGCCTTTTGAATGTACAGGAGTGGCACAATTTTATATTCTTGCCTTGGGTGCAAAATTAGCTATTGACATCTGTGTCAGACAACAATGTAAATTTGAAGGATGGATCTCTGTTTTGATATATGTTACCAGGCACATGACTGAAATATTCTTACCTGGCTAACAGATGCCCAAGTGCACTTTGTGCCCTGTCCTGACTGAGTTATGTGACAGACTGGTATATACTGCCTTACAGTTACATATTTAGTGTCTGCAGTATGAATTGATACAAATACTTCCAGGTTCCAAGCAAGGCTCTACTTTTAATTTGTCAGCTGGGACTGTACAGATAAAGCACAGCATAGCTTACTTTGTGTCCGTTGATCTAGTTGCATTTGAGTCATCATCAGAACTAGTCTCATCATGGTAGTCTGCTTTGCTGGAGTGATGCCTCTCACTGGAGAGATCAAATATAGGGTTGTCATGCCCTTGACGCTGGAAGTGGTAGGCTGCGCCAACTGTCAGAAGAGAGACATCCAGACATAATCATATTTTCTGGTAAGTAATCAGAACCAGACATATTCAATATTAACCTTTTAATGCAGAGTTACAACCTGCTTAGCATTCCTGCTCAGCCCATGGGTTGCATTTATGAGATTCACATGCTTCAATGGTGTTCCTCCCCAGACTGAGGAACATCAAATGGTTGGTCTTTGCAAATTTCATAAAATGTAACCAATATTAATGCATGTCACTGTGTTACTAATTGAATTCTGTCCTTTATGGTCTTTAATTTTAACGAATATTTGATAATATTTTTGCTGTTAAGTGATGCTATCATTCTTTAAAAACAGTGTTTTTGCTTGGTAATGAGGTCTAGTACTGAGTGCTTGTATAGAGTGGTGTAGGGTATACAGTCTGGAAATTTTTGAGCACTTCTGACCTTGTGTAGAATTTTATGCATGCGTGTGTTAGAATGAGATTAAAGTTTATGTTGGGGGGTGTGAAGTAGACAGAAGTAACCCATGATCATGTCTGCAGGTGGATTTTAGTATCAAGGTTGTTTAAACTGCAGTTTTATTACCAAATAAGTTATGATGCTTCAGTAAAGACAGTTTTTGAGTGTGTGGGTGTGGCTTGAAATGTTGAACATTAGATGAATATGTGGTCCTTTTTTTTGTGATATTGAAATCAATTTTCCTGTATAGCACATTGCAAATTCCTGAACAAGATATGTTTACTGATATTGGTGTATAGCAATGTGCACACATCAAGCAGTCTGTGTGCAGCTACTGTGGTCTGTAAGGCTCAGTGCACACCTTATGGACACTCACGTTCACTGGAGGTGGTTGGAGTGCGCATTGTGCTCACTTCAGTAGTAAACTTGGCATTCCATCATTATGGGGCAGGAATGATTTATAGTAATGAGCGAAGAAGTCCCATCAATATTTAAACTCAAACTCAAATACTGTCTTCTATGCTAAATAAATAAATATTCTCTGACAACTGATAGGCTTAAACAGGCTTTTTTTAAAAAAAAAATTTTACTTTTTAAAGTATAACTTTTAATTACCAATGTTTTTTGGATATACGAGGATGAATATTGAGCAACTACAGACAGCATTTTGATGTTGTTTTATCCTACATGTGCAGCACTGTCCATTGTGACTGTAATCTTGTATGTTGCCGTGTAATTTTGTTTCCATCAGAGCTGAAACTTGTTGGAGGTAATACGGTATACTGTATGGGTTAATGAGTATATTTAGTTGGATGTTCATTAAAGAATGTTGACTTGTATCTGTCTTTTCTGAAATAATGGCAGAAATCCTTGTAACAACATTCAAGGTTTTCAGTGAAATAACACCAGGGAAAGATCCTGTTGTGCAGGAGAAAAACTTGCAGAAAATAGTGGAAATTAGTGAATGGTCAGGTGGTTTGCAGATATAAAAACCTTAACAAACCTCCCTCAACACACTTTATTCCTGCACTGCTAAGGAGTCTGTGCCAAGTTGAGTTCAATGATAAAGCTAGAATATCAGCTACTGCTCTTACTTGGGCATCTTGACTAGGGTTTGATTTCAGTTGTCAATAAACTACTACCACTGAATTGCAATATTATTCCATCAAAGCCTTGTGAATCATAATCCCAGCTTTGGTCAGCTGGGAAAACAATGCAGTCAAGAGCTCATTGGTGCCAACATCAAATATATCATGCCCTTATCCACTGACAGAAGTGATGGATACAGCACTCCATAATTGTGAAATAATTAATGGTGTTGTATGGAATGGTAGATTTATCTTGTCCTCGAGCATAGAAAAGTATGAACTTGTTGTGTGTGGGTTTGTTAGCTGTGATTTTGCTGTTAATAATTTGATGACTGAACTAGTGTCTACTTTATAGTCATCTCTCATTACACATGGACCTCAGATGGTCTTTATGCTTATGAAGTGTATTAGTTGAATAATGAGTGTTTGTGATACTTCTGCAGAGAAGTGTCATGGGACAAAATGGAATAGTGGAAGAATTTTGATTGACATGTTCAATGCTGCACAGAAGTGCAGTACAAAATTTTGTGCCTATCTTGGATGAGGTGTGGTTTACTTTAAGTGAAAACATGAACACTGAAAATGACGGATCATGCTGTTACAAAAAATGTACATGCATTTCATGGCATTCCTTTACTTCACTTTAAAATTGGAGTCTGATACACAATGAATGCATGCAAAATTATAGAGACCATCTTGTTTGAAGAAACAAATTCCAGCCAGTATATGTTTATTAATTCTGACACCTTCATATAGGGAACTATGAGAAGTGTAAATGCAGGACTTTGTTCGTAAGAGTTAAAGGACTATTTCAAAAGATAAATTGCATTTTAAGACATGCGCTATGTTACATGTTGAGTAATATTTTCAGAATGTGTGAGACTACCTAGAAGTTGGAAGTCAGCATTTTGAGACCCAAAATTGAAGATTCAAGTCTTGTGCAATGTTATGCCATGTCGGCTGATAAGATGCTTGTGCCGACATTTCAAAGGATCTCAGTGCCTTCATCTTCAGAGCCAAGTGGTCCACAATTCTTGGAGTTCTTCACTCTGACAATGAGGGCACAGTGCACTCAGTGACACAGCATCAACACCTCATAAAATTTGAGTTTTCTGCAGTGCCTCTGTGAGGACCTCAAATATCGCACCTTTATAAGAAGTAGCTCTTCAGCCATACTGCAGCAGTAGTGGAGCTCAGTCTCTGAGTGATATGCTGTAATCTTGGTTTCATGCAGTTGGTTTGAAGATGTCAAAATTATAATTTAATTTGAAACTCCCTGTTACATGGAGTATACAAGGCTGTTTGTGTTGTTCATTTGACTTTGTACCAGTTCCAAGTGTCCCTTCAGATGATAGTATTGTAATAATATATATGACATTTGTTTCTTACTCACATTGCTCTGAATATGGAGGCCTCTCATGGGAAACTGAGAGTGTGTTTGGTGAAGTAGTAATCTCACGATTTTCTTTTAGTTCGTTGTAGATATCATCATAAGGCAAATCTGTCATTGGTGGAACCTCTTGGTATGAGTTGCTTGATACCCAGGACTGTTTAGTTAAATTGCTGGTACGTTGGTCCGTTGGCACTGGACCATCTTCCCTGCAACAGTTAGTTTGTGAAACAGTTGAGTATTATTTTGGCTAGGTGCTGCCACTGCCCTGATTGTGGTTTCTCACAATTTTCCTCAAGTCTAGACAAGGATCTGAGAGGTAGCTCAGTTGGTGTAGTGACTAGACTACAAGCTGGGCGATGTGAGAGCGGATGTTTGTTTCCTGAGTTTTCTGCACAACATACAGACCAACCTTGGAGCCAATGTAGCCTACTATTAATTGGGTACCAGCAGCTCTTCATCTGGGGGTGAAATGAACTGGTAGAGTTGCTGACAACTCACTGACATTTAGTTGAGAATGCATGGTGTTACACCTCTACTCCCTCACTTTGTCTTCATGCCATATTGCTTTATTAAGCAGTGGGACAATGTCACCTTTACCTTTGAGGCAAATGCTAGGATTTTACATTGAGTTATAAAATGGCTACTTCCTTCCAAATCCCTATTTATTCATTGTGTCACTGTTCTTCATCTGATTTTATGCTGTATAACGTCTTGAATTGTGTTATCCCTCTTAGCTTGCCACTGACACAACCCTGAGATATTAATACCTATACTATACTCACCTCCTTCTTGTGCCAAGGTTACTAATGAGTGGAGTTCTACCTTGACACCTTCATACACCTTCATTGCAGGTGCAGCAACAACTTTACTCTTAGTGGTACTAGAGGAACAATGAAGTTCGTAAGCTAACACAATGTTGCATGTGTAGTGCACACTGAACACAGCTACTTACTATTGACAGTGACACACAGTATTACATAGTTTCTCATTTTAATTTCATTGTTTAACTTTTAATCTTCACTATGACAAGACTGTTAGAGCAGACCTGAAGGGCCCACATTTTATCTGTCCTTTGTCACTTAAGTCAGAAAACTGGCTTACATTAATATGATATTCTAATGAGCAGAATACAGCAGCTGATAGTTGACAGATAAAGTAATTACAATATTATTTTGAACAACTGTAGAATGTAGGACTTGTTATTTGCAATAATGTCACTGACATATTTTGTGGGGCTGTTTCCTAAGAATGTAATGCTGCACTATAGAACTGCTGTAATTGTATTTTGCAGAAAGTAGTAAGTGTCATGGGCTAAAGTCAGTTAAGTTCCACAGGACCAGGTGGACAGTATTTGTGGACTTTTAAGGTACATTGATTTGAATTCACCCAGTCTGACTGGAGCTTCCAACATGCAAGATGTCTCAGACAGTAGTAAAGTGACAAAGTTGTCTGTCTTTGGTGTGACTTCTACTAGGAGTCTTCCTACTCAGATATTGACATAGTGCCTTGAAACATGTTAGTATCACTTCTGTATTACTTATAACTCATCATAAAAATATGCAGTTGATAAAACAAGAAACAAAAGTATGGGAATTACTATTTTTTTTTTATTTTCATAAAAGCATTTTGTGTATTCAGAACCTGACATGTTTCACATCACTAAATCGCCATCAGAATTTTCACATATGCAGGGTAATGGTCACTGAGAAATAAACATTTTGGGTTTCGAGTAAGTGTATTGCATAAATGTGAGCTCTGATCGATTGAAACAGGGTAGCTAATGGTGTTCCCCATGATGCAATACACAGACTCCCCCAAGGTGTTCTTTGCTTCCTAAATATCCTTTGGATTCATGCTCAGTGCACAAATGTAATAATTTATGAGCTTAAGAACAGTATTTATTTCACTGCACTGATCTTCTTCAGACTCGTAATTGATCAAGTGTTATGTGTTGATCCCTTAACGTCAAATTTGGACAGCAAATGTGGAGAAATATGGATATAAAAGTATTTACACTTCTAAATAAAGTATGGCTTCTACTGCATCTATTTTCATGAAACTCACAGTCGTTCAGTTTTTGTGAGCATTTCCTGTTCTAAATTTTGTCCAAATCAGACAAAAATACAAAAAATGCAGCAAAATTGTGTATATGCCTGCAGGAAATTACGGCTTTCATGACACCCATTTTATGGAACTCACATTTGCTCCAGAGCACTGTATGGACATACGCTGTACAGGATTTCTCCCAGATATCATTAATAAATATGGAAAGTACAAGTTGAAGTCCATTTACACCATTAAGTAAAATGTGACAGTCAGCAAGTTTTCACAATTTGATAACTCTTATGAAGACCTCTGTGCCAAATTTTATGAAAATTGGATGGTTTAAGTGCTGATACTAGGTCACAGACACTGTCTCCATGTTTGTAAAGACCACCCAAGAACCAATAATAGTATTCAAGGACTCGGTGAATATGAACAGAGTTAGCATGATGGGCAGTAGAACTTCTCTTGCACTATGAATCTGTTTTGTATGTGCAGTCTTACTTTTTCCTGGTGTTGAAGATGTCGAAGTGCCACATAGCAACCATTAGTAGTGTGAAAATGGCAACCACAGCCAACGAAATGGGCAGCCAGAGGTTGAATATTTGGTTATTGTCTGGGACCACAAATACCTGCCGAGAGGAACGGAAAAGTCACATCTTTCCTATTGCTTGCTGTAAGTGTAACTTCATATTCTCAATGAACTCTTTCCATGTTATCCTTAAATGATGAGAATATATTTGACATTGACAGTATGGGTAATATCCTGATTCTCTGGGCTGACCTTGCAGACAAATCATCTAGATTTTGTCAAAAACACAAATCTCTTATGACTACATCTGTAACTTTCCTGTGGTCACCATGTGCTAGGTTTTCAGTTAGAAGAAGCCAAAAGTCAAACTTATGCACGGTTGAGCCATATAACACAGAACAGATAATAATTGTATTAACTCACATACACAAACACAACTGCATTTAGTCCATTTTATATTTTTGCCTGAATACATCATTTAATGGTCATAAACATCTAATGTGTGACCTATCTTGCACCGTCACTTCCAAGGTCAAAGTTCTCCTGACTCAACAACTATATCTCATTTCAAAGCGTTTGATTTGGTTTTATTTGATGTTTAAGGAAGTACAAGAAAATGTGTTCTGACACCTACCAGTGATTTTTTCATGGCTTTTCAAAAACAGAAAATATGCATTTCATTGAAAATGTACCAACAGATATTTTATTTAGCCCCCTGAAAACTCTTCTTCATTGGTATGCTACCTGCTGATGCAGCAGTGTTTCAGTGGCATCAGTTACCTGCTGTTGCAGTGTCACTTTAGTTTGGATATTCTTGACTGTGTGGCAGTAAATGAAAAAAAAATACTAGCATAATTTTAGCATGAACTGCAAAATATCTTGGGGACATGGCAAGCAACCAAATATGTCTTGGAGACTGTGTTAGCCAGCAGTGGGTTTGATAGAAGTCATCACGGATAATATAAGTTTGTAGATTTGTAAGGCACTCCGTCCACAGACCGTTCATATTGTGTGGTATTGGAACTTAAAATGTGAGCACAGTTTTTGCCTGATGTCAGATGTCAGCTGAAATGTGTTTCATGAGACACACACAGCAGGTTTTGCTCTTTTTCTGCCACAAAAAAGGGGTGGGGGAAGGGGGGGAGTGAGAATTATGGAATTCACCAGTATCAGAACGTAACCAACGATATCGGATAGGTTAGGTAGTCACATTTATTTTCGTCATGACTTGTTTTAAGTATGTTCAAAGTGTGTTGTTATTAGTATGTGAATGGCTTATTACAAGAAGATTCAAGCTATTAGGTATGAGATGCCCAGCCTGGCACTGTCTCCTGCTAATGCTGTTTGCCAAAAACATGATATGGATGTAAAATGTGGACTGATGATTTCTTATATATACCTTGATGAGTTGGAACATGTATAGCAAAATGTTGTATTATTAATTGTCTTTGTCACTCATGTTTTGTTGCTTTTCAAAATTTTGCCAATATTCTTTGATCTTAAAAATATATTTTATGAAATATTGATTAATTTTTTTTTTTATTCCAGCATACAAGCTTGTTTTTGTCACACCTGACAACTTAAAACTGTGTTTGTTATGGTGTGCAGAATACAATATATAATCAAGCTGCTTGGTAACAGAAAGTGTCTTTACCAGTCCGTTATTATTAGCAACTTGAAAGGCCTTGTTTTGTTGTTAGTAACTATCAATGCAGCCTCACACCCTTGTCTAACTGCGTTGTTTCTTTGTGAAGTTACATCCTAAAAACTGAGTGGTGGAAGGTAAAGAATTGGCACTGTGTGGTCTGGGCAAGCACATCATCTGGCATTAGAATTGGCCCCAGAGAACTGAAGAATTAAAAAGCCTGTACCATGTGGAAGTTTGGCAATGCCTTGCAGCATTTACTGGCACAGCCCCACGCTCTTGCTGCAGCCACACTCCTTTCACCCCACCTTTAAAGTTACATAAACAAATTTGCAAAGGATTTAGCTAATTGTTTTATTGTATGTATGTGTGTGTGTGTGTGTGTGTGGGGGGGGGGGGGGGACTGGGGCCAAGCAAAATTTTTGTTAATTTGTTTTTTTTGGTGGGTTTTTTTTTTTTTTTTTTACCTTTTTG
>Ga0123355_10005429_pt1 | contig 18658 bp, 18 predicted proteins | sample TergutEmb28metaG_3_FD_89872 | JGI IMG/M metagenome (GOLD analysis project Ga0123355, IMG submission 89872) | Embiratermes neotenicus P1 segment gut microbial communities from Petit-Saut dam, French Guiana - Emb289 P1 | ecosystem: Host-associated > Arthropoda: Insects > Digestive system > Gut ... | reverse complement strand
TGGGATCGGTGTGTCGCCGCACAAGGAGACTATTTTGAAGGGGATGCTGCCCAAACTTAAATCAGGTACATACATTCTAGTCTGTAGGTCCAGTCTGGGAACTTTTTGATACACCCTCGTATGCAGCACTGTAAGTATATGCATATGCAGCACTGTAGGTATATGCATATGGTGCACTGTAGGTATATGCATATGCAGCACTGTAGGTATATGCATATGCAGCACTGTAGGCATACCTCCACCTGCTCTTAGCCTCAACAACAGATGGAGGCAAGTGGTAAGCTTTACAGACTGACCACTTAACTCCCAGCACCCATTAAACAGGAGGATGGATGGCCCCCAGAAACATTCTGGACATTAGAGAAGAGAAAAATCTCTTGTCCAAGCCACGAATGACTCCATGATTCCCTGGTTGTCCAGCCCATAGTGTAGTCACTAAAGCAACTACACTAAGCCAGCTCCTCAAGGTGAGGACACATAAAACAATATTATTACCACATATTCTGTGTATGGCATGTGGTCTTTTTCTGAATACCACAATCACATATGTTTCAAAACACAGTGCTAAGGAAAATATCTGAATATATGGAAACAAAGTACACTAACAAAGAGAGAGACAGAAAGCAAATGAACAGTTTTGAAAGGAAAGTGTATAGAAGAATTTTAGGCCCAGTATATGACAATGAGAAAGAAAATTGGAGGATATTAACCAATAAAGAAACTTATGCAAGTGTTAAAAAACCTACTGTAATAGAGACAATAGGGTTAAATAGATTACGTTGGTTTGGGCATGTACAGAGAGTGGAAGGAAATAGAATTCCCAAAAGGGTATTATATATGAATTTGGGAACAACAAGAGTGAGAAGCAGACCAAGACACAGATGGCAAGATGAGGTGAGAGAGGATGGAAGAATAGTTGGTGGAGAAGGGTGGCAGGAAAAAGTACATAACATGGAAGAAGCTCCTGAGAACGGCAAGGAATCGTCGTATTCTGCACATGCCAACAGAATGAATGAATGAATGAATGGACCCAACGTAATAAATATATTACCAGTGACGAACTCGGTGATTGATATGAGTCAGCCAGCACCACAAGTGCAGCACAATCTCAGCAGAGCTCTTAACAGTAAAGGAGTTGTGGGTTAGCATTTTCTTCAGATACTATGATTCACCACCAGTCTCCAAAACCCATAGGTCAGTAACTCTAAGATGTGTAGCAGGACTGACAAGTGAGCACAGTGTCTGAGACAAGCCTTCACCTCTGATGTGGCAGTGTGCAGGACTCAAACAGTTTGAAGTTTAGTTCAAAGTTCAGTAACAACCCCAACCTGTAAGCCCCCACCAGGTGGGGCACCCACTGGTGAGCTTCACGACTCCCGACTGGAACATCAGACGGAACAGAAGCCAGCGAACAAGCCAAAACGAAATTCCATCATGAGGAACTACAGTGGCTGCTCGGCGTTTTGACTGGTATCGGTACCGAAATGGTGCCACCAAGATGGACAGGAAACCCGCTTCCAGCAGCAAGATATCCCTTTAAAAAAAAAACAAGATTTCAGAACATGGTAGTCCTCTTATGTACAGTGAACTCTTCCACATTTTAATATATGAGAAAAGCTTCCCAGTTTTGGAGGAAACAAATCCAATTTACTTCAACTACGAACCAACAAATGCACCTATATAACTTTCACTTAAAACAATTTAAAACACCTAAAACCACTCCAACATGTTTCAGTATTTTCAGATCATCATCAGGGAGTTTCGTCGTTCCTTGCTAAAGTTATATTACAATATTCACAGTTTAATTCATTTTTGCAAACAAGGTGTTGTGGCAGCATGTCATGTTGTGTAGGAATGTGTTGTAGAGAGTGTAGTTGGCTAGGTGTGCGTCGTATGCATACGACGCACACCTAGCCAACTACACTCTCTACAACAGATTCTTACACAACATGACATGCTGCCGCAACACCTTGTTTGCAAAAAACGAACTAAATCGTGAATATGTAATAACTTTAGCAAGGAACGACGAAACTCCCTGATGATGATGTGAAAAGACTGAAACGTGTCGGAGTGGTTTCAAGTGTTTTAAGTGAAAGTTATATAGGTGCATTTGTTGGTTTATAGTTGAAGTGATTTTACGAAATGCACGGTGCAACAATGAAATCAAATTTAAGACAAAATTTCCTCCACAACGCTGGATGCTTCTGTCAGTAATATACAATGTTACTATCTAGAAAAAGGTCCACAAATTTTCCAACAGTCTATAAGTCACCTCAAAATTCTAGGTGCCTATCTCGGTGATGTGAAGCAAGTTCCATACTGAGGACTTACAAAAATCAGATGACACCACACAAGATTAGTTGCCTGTAATTTGTACACCCCTGATCTAAAAGACTCTACGCTGCAGATAACAAGCAGATCTAATAACTTAGAGAAGTAGTGAACATCATTCCCTTCTACGATACCATCATCTGTGCTTCTTCTTGTCCTACAATTTTTCAATTGGTTGGCAGCTTTCCATCTGGAATTGTTGCAAGCCATTCTTTTTATTGCTGTATGACTGTCAGCTCCTGTGTTTCTGGCGACCTGCTGTAATTATTGTAGTTGAGGTCTTCCCACAGCCTTTTTTCCTGATATCGGTCCTTCAAGGATGTTTACTACAAACTCGTTAAGCCTAACTGAAGAATGAAAACCAACTAGATGCCACTTATTATTTTATTGTGCGTCGTATGCATACGACACACACCTAGCCAACTACATTCTCTACAACACATTCCTACACAACATGACATGCTGCCACAACACCTTGTTTGCAAAAACGAATTAAACTGTGAATATTGTAATATAACTTTAGCAAGAAACAACCAAGCTCCCTGATGATGATCTGACAAGATCGAAACATGTCGGAGTGATTTTAAGTGTTTTTAAAGTGTTTTATGTGAAAGTTATGTAAGTGCAGTTGTTGGTTGATAATAGAAGTGACTCTACAAAAATGCACGGTGCGACAATAAGATTACTGCGACCCTGTACCTTTCTTTGTCAAACTTTCCCAAACTTACCACTGAAACCACATGAAAGTCTGCCCCACTTGGTACAAGGAGTAGTAGAGTGACCACAGACCTGCAAATAACGGAGCAGTACAGAACTTCTGCGAGACAAACCTGCAACAGGTAAAACCATTACTTAACTCCCTACGGTTACCCCATCAACCAAGCAGTATTCTGAACAATAACAAATACAGTAATCCTCCTAACATGAATCAGAGCTCGACAAGTAGAAGAACTGTACAGCTTAATAGGACAATTCCTAACAACAATAAAGTTCATACACTACATACTATATTACTCTGTTGTGTTCGTTATTAATCCCACAGCACTTCCCTGAAAGGTGCATAGCTGGACAATAAATTCCCTCCTTGTCCGATTTTGGGAGTCCATCATGTTGAAAGAAGACCACTAATAGACTTTATCATAAGCCACTTCACACATTCACATCCTCATTCTTCAACAATTTTAATATTATCCTCCCATCTACTCTTATGTGTCCCAGCAGTCTTCTCAGGGTTTTCCACCCAAAATGTTCATGCACTTCTACTTCCCCCTTTAGGACTAAATACCCCACAAATAAAGAATACTAATGCTCAGTTACTATAATCGGACACAGTACAATTCCTTTAATCTGGCACCGATGGGACCAAAGAGGTGCCAGTTTATCAAATATTACTGCTTTTCAAAAACTAACTACATTGACCTCAGTTCCTACAGATAAATATTTGTTATTGCTCCTATATTTGCGATGCACAACTGATCACAGACAGTTTGCAATCCAATGCTGTATGCTGCCACAATCACACTGCAGCTTTCACCATATTCATGCCTTCCATCATTTCAAGTTTTTGAGGAACAGTTACTGTTATGCACTTCCGCTTGCCAGCAGCACCCAGTTTTATCAACTTGAGATCTGTGGAAGTCATTAAACTGCTCAACAGGTCCAATAAATTCCTGGTAACGCAGGACAAAATCATGGAATCAATACATGTATTGGAGATTAATGAAGACGGAACTTCCTGACCTAGGACCACTCTACTCGAATGACAAAGTATCAGGATTTCCGAACTACTGGCTTGCAGATTAAAGGAATTATACTGTAATATTCTTAACGATTAACGTGTGCATAAACAATAGTCAAATCATACAGGTTGTATACAAAAAGAATAAAAAACATGTACCATTTTTATTACAAACATGAAACACAAAAATATCTTCAAGATTTATCTGTTGCAAAGCCACTAACAGTGAGAAGAGTGAACTTCAAACAAAGCATCAGGAACAATGGGAGAAGCTGCAATGCTACTCCTTCCATACAGATTGCTCAGGGATGCTGTAACATTCTGCATATTGAAATATGTTCTAAGAACCAACAACAGCCAAGATAAACACTCACTCTGCAAGAACTGTCAGCTCATACCACATATAAGTGGCAACCAGCTGACAAACTGTACAACAGGTCTTGTAAATAAAGCCAACTAGGTGCACAATTTTTCTTAGTATGTTTATTTCTTTTCTCTACATGTTTTGGGTGACTGTGTGCCCATCATCAGGAGAAATAACTGCATCTATGCGACACTTGGTACTTGTCACTCTGTGTGGAAGACTGTCTAGTATGCATACTAGACAGTACAGTGCAAGGCTGGTGACTACCCACTCCATTCGCATCTTTCCCCTTCACTTCCCCTCCCGTGCATCACCGTGTGCCATCAAGTTCCGAACGCGCTATACCACAATTAAGTTCCCAGAATCTTCAGCAAAAGACCTGGGATTTAAATGGCTGCCCAACATTTTGCATGTTCTTGCAATTATTTTGGTTTTAATTTGGTATTCTCGGCATCACACCACGTGTCAAGTGCGCTCGACTCTAAGCGCCAAACAGTTTAAAATACGAGACGCAGTACTGAGCCTTTAAGTGAAGAGCTAAGCCATAAAAAAGGTGACAACAGCACCATATACTAAGGAACAATCAGAACGTATGCACAGTTTGGGCAAGTTGGGGCCAATCTGCTAACAGAAGTGCCTGTAACATAAATCTTGTCCTGTGGTCATGAATGTTTCAGGATCACTATGCAAGGTGACTATGGTGAAAATGAACCACTGAAACCTTTGGCATTGAGACTGAAACACCAACAGTCCAACTTCACATATGACAACCTACTCACCAGCCACTTAAATTTGTGAGCACAGTTTACAAAAATGTTTATGGTATAGAAGTGTTGTTATGGCATGAAGGTGAGGTGATGGTGGTATCAAACAACATTAAATAATGGGAAAAAAGTGGCATTTTGTGGGAAATAAGACAGAGATATTTCTGCATGTCTTAAAAAAATGCAGTGCATATTGTCAGTTCCAAAACCCACAAAATAAATTTCTAAAAGATACAGAAATTTCAGATCCCCCTCCCATTTAGGTTTGAGACCCCAGTTTTGCTTAGGGAGTTCGCACACGATGTATTCTCCCATCAGCCCATCTTAAGAAAGTGCCATTTAAGCAGTTATAGCTCTCTATCTCTGTCAGGCCCATACATGTCTTTCTCCTCAGTAAACAGACAGACTCAGAGCAAGACAGTCCTAACCTAACCTAACCTAACCTAACCCAGTCGGCACACCATTCATTCTCATTTTAGAACAAAAAGGAAGGAACAGGATACAATTCCCACAATTAAGAAATAATTTACAAAGTGATTTCTGATCATGAAATTTAAGACAAATAACATTTTGAAGTAACGTAAAAGGATTTTCTTTGTTTTATATTGGTGTAACGACAGTCTGGGTACACTGGAACTCCTATCGTCCAGCAGTGATGAAGGGAGATGCAATATCCAGAAAAGATAAAAACTGATTATTAGTAGCAACAGTACACTTGCCTTGGTCTAAACACTACAGGCGTTGTGTGAGGAATTTCCTCATCAGCTGGCCACACCTTTTCCATTATGTACAGTAAGTCAAAAGTCACTGTATACCTACTGGAGACAGTGACATCATCAGACAACCCATAATAAAATACACTTCTCATGCATAGTATACTTACTTACTTACTTACTCCATGGTGCAGAGTCCTTCTTGAGAAGCTAACTGGTTTGCAGCTAGTCAAGAAATTCCCTGCATTTCACGGAACCCGAAGGTTCATTACAGCACTCACAAGTGTCCGCCAACTGTCTCTATCCTGGGCCAGCCCAATCAAGTCCATATACCCACATCCCACCTCCTGGAGATCCATCCTAATATTATCCACCCATCTACGCGTACGTCTCCCCAGTGGTCTCCTTCCCTCCGGTTTCCCCACCAAGACCCTATGTACCCCCTCTTCTCACCCATACGTGCCACATGCCCAGCCCATCTCATTCTTCTCGATTTTATCAACCGCACAATATTGGGTGAGGAGTACAAATCATTTAGCTCCTTGTTATGTAATCTCCTCCATTCCCCCGTTACCTCGTCCTTCCTAGGTCCAAATATTCTCCTCAACACCATGTTCTCAAACACCCTCAGCTTCCTTTCCTCCCACAATGTCAACAACCAAGTTTCACACCCATACAAAACAAGCAAAATTATAGTTCTATATATCTTGATCTTTAAATTTTTGGGTAGCAACATGGAAGACAAAAGATTCTGCACCCAATGATAGCAAGCACTTCCTGACCTCAATCTGCTCTTAATTTCTTCCGCAACAGAATTTTGATCTGGTAAAGTTGTTCCTAAATATTTAAACTCTTCCACCCTCTCGAAGGTACTATCATAGTACATAGTCACGAAAGGTGTATCCAAAAGTCCCAGGACAATGCTCATAACACGCAAGTTGCTTGTAGTGCTTGTAGTTCACAAGTTTCCCGCTAGGGTGTGTTGCGGTGGTGTCTTGTGAGTGAGTGTGCCGAGTGGCGTGGTTGGATGTGGAAGCATTTGATTGATGCACATGTCTTTATGTGTGTATTGCATCAGCCGTCTGTGATTTTCTGATATCGGCGGTATGGCCGAAGTTGACGAACAAAGGGTGTGCATCAAGTTCTGTGTGAGATTGGGTAAAACGGGAAGTGAAACTTTTGAAATGTTGAAACAGGCTTCTGGTGATTTGTGCATGAGCCATAGCTGAACTTTTGAGTGGTTTGGACATTTCAAGAATGGCAGAACTTTGACTGCTAATGATGAACGATCGTGTCGGCCAAGCACGGCAACAACCCCCTCAAAATTGGAACAGGTACGGGCGGCCGTAAACCAGGATCGTCGTCGTACCATACACGATCTCTGTGCAGAGGTTGGAATTGGTTATGGATCTTGTCAGTGAATTCTCACAGAACAGCTGAACATGCATCGGATTGCAGCAAAGTTTGTGCCGAGAGTGTTGACCCACGATCAGAAAGACAGTCGAGTAACGATCTGTCAGGAACTGAAAGAAACTGTGATAAACGATCCCACGCTCCTCTTGAACGCCATCACAGGCGATGAAAGCATCGTTTATGCTTACGACCCAGAGACAAAACTGCAATCTTTGCAATGGAAGAGCCCTGGGTCTCCAAGACCCAAAAAAGCACATATGCAAAAAAGCATATTGAAGACGATGCTTATTTGTTTCTTTGACCAAGAGGGGATTGTACACCGGGAATCTGTCCCACCTCGAATGACGGTCAATGCAGACTTCGACTGTGATGTTCTAAGAAGGTTACGTGAAAATGTGCGGCACAAGAGGCCACAGAAATGGCAAAACCAGAACCTCATTACCCACCACGACAATGCCCCGGCTCACAGGTCCTTTAAAGTTTTGCAGTTTTTGGCCAAGAACAACATGACAGTGATCCCCCATCCCCCATACTCACCCAATCTGGCCCCCTGTGACTTTTTCCTCTTCCCCAAGCTGAAGCTTCAGATGAAGGGTCGAAGATTCGACACCATTGAAGAGATTCAAGGGGAATCGCAGCGGGTACTTGACACAATTCCAAAAAGGGACTTCCAGGAATGCTTCCAAGCATGGCAGAAACATTGGGACAGCAGTATTCATGCAAAAGGGGAGTACTTTGAAGGTGATGGAGGAATTTATCATCCAAGGTAAGCAAACTTCTTTTTACAAGTACTGTCCTGGAACTTCTGGATACACCCTTGTATAATAAATGTTACAATTGGCCCCCCAAGGTGTTTGTATGGTCGCAAGTACATGTCTTATCTTATGTGCAAAGGCACATGACAATTCAGCCTGAGGGATGTTCCTGACAAAAGCAGTAAAAGGTGCAGTGTGACTTATAGCTCATTTTTATATCATACATTCTCACTGCACAAGCCTGCTGTTTATACACCAACAGCAAGACTCAGTCTTTGAACTGGAAGCCACATCGCAATGAGTCATACTTTCCTCTGTTTATTGCCAGAACTGATACTCAGAAACCGATACCACTTCTGTCAACAAACTCAGCACTATAGCCGGCAGAAGAACAAAGGCCAAAATATAACGGTGAAAAATGAAGAATACAGCATAGTAACATTGTCCAAACCAGCTCTGCATATCACACAAGTCTCTTATTCAGTGAGTATACCAGTTATCTTTCAGAATTAAAGTGGCCGGAGAGTGGGGCTAACCAAAGAGGCCATCTGGTGCGGAATTAAGAAGGGGTGAAGCTATACTTCACTGCCTTACACATTTTCATCACATTCAGAGCTGTGCTACATATAGGATGCTCAAGCCAGATAGGATTTTAAATGCCAATGATCATCGTTATTGTTGCACCGTGCATTTTGTAGAATCACTTTAATATCACACCAACTAATGCACTTACATAAAATTTCATACTAAAACTTTTAAAATCGCTCCAACATGTTTCGATCCCGAGATCATCCTCAGGGAGCTACGTTGTTCCTCGCTAAAGTAATTTTAAAAACACTCATTAATTAATTCCCTCATACAACGAACCCTTACACAACATGACATGCTGCCACAACACCCTGTTAATATTAGGGGATTAATTAATGAGTGTTTTTAAAATGACTTTAGCAAGGAGCAACGTAGCTCCCTGAGGATGATCTTAGGATCGAAACATGTTGGAGCGATTTTAAATGTTTTAGTATGAAATTTTATGTAAGTGCATTAGTCGGTGTGATATTAAAGTGCCAATAATTAGTATGAAATTTACACAGAATAATATTCTAGGAAAGGGAATGTCGATTTCAGTAAACAGTCACATAATAATACAGTTTTCTTGCTTAACAAGTCAAATTCAATGAAAGTTTGCAAAATGTCTTAACCCTGGGGCAGAATGATACAAACACTGCAGTGCAAGGTTCTGGGTGCCATTCCCAAATGACACAGCATATGCATTAGCCAATTATGGCCATTCTTGTACAACCCTGTTGGAATTCCGCCCCCCCTAAAGGCTCTACATGAAAAAATTAAATCCTGCAACTTACATCTGGGGTTTTACTGAATGCACTAGGAATTTAATTCTGGTACCAAAGGGTTGACAGGGTTCTACCACATTATGGGTCATCCCTTATACTGTTTCTCTGAGCCTGGCAGCTATATTGCATATAGAGCCTGCATCTTCTGAGACAACCTGCAACAGCTGCCATACTCAGGGACATCGTTATAACAGAGTACACCAATTTAATAGTCGGTACATTCAGTCCATATACTGATGCAATAACAGCTGCACAGGGTAAACAGTGTCAAATGAGATGAAAAGCCAATAACATTTGATGAACTGGAAAGTAGTGATCAATGCCTATCTGACCTGACCATGACTCAGGAAAAGCATAAAAATTCAACTTACTTGGCCAAATGAGAGATGTGTACCACACAAACATACCGAAGAGCAAACCTGCAAAAATCATTTGTGCTGCTGTTAACAAGACCTCGCTAAAACATGGCAGAACATGCATTCTTACCCTGAGAAGGCCAGAAAGACACCCAGTAACGCCAACACATCCATCATATATTCTGTGTCAAGACCAATGTAAGGGGCCAACCATAACAGTGTGGGTTTTGTGTGTATACTGGCACTCAGGGTTTTAGCTTTGCTATCCAACTGTGTTCTTGCTGGAAGTACTCCATTATTGCCATACAACCCTGAAAGTGAAATATCACATGTTGAATTAGTCACAATATCTCAAGTCAGTCACGCTATGCAACTGATGAATATGAACTGATTCCATGCAGGGACAAGGACTGTACAGAGATTATTCTGTGTGTCTACCAAGTATCCTATCCAACTGAATCCTGGTGCTCTTTCTGAGGTTTCCGCAAGGCATAGCATTTCTAAAGTGTCTTATGGAACAGTACCAACAGTTACTGAGTTTATATAGTGCTGGTGGAAAATGAAGAAGCACAGAGTTCCAGCAGAATGATACTGACAGGGGGAAAAACACAGTATGTGGGGTGGGGTGGGAGGACGGCCTGTCGCAGTGACAATTTGTGGACTACAAATCCCACGTGGACTGGCCTGGGATTGAAGTAGAGCCTCCATAGTAAAAGGGTGGCAACTCAGTACCTCAGCTACGGCACAGCTTTTGTGACCTAGTGATCACACACACACACACACACACACACACACACAGCACATAGACTCACACACACACATACACTTATACACATACATACATACACACACTGCACATAGACTCACACACACACACACACACACACACACTGCACATTACTTTGTTTAGTAAAGCTGTGAAACAAGGTCTATTAACCTGATGACTGGTCATTTATTTATAACACTAAGCAAACTCTCCGGCAATTTAGCAGTAATAAGAAGAAAAGGCGGTGATGCATGTCAATAAAACAACCAGGTACCTGCTGAACAGAACACAGCATCATGTAAACTTGAATTTCAAAAATCAATAATGTCCTGAAGAGATAACTTAAGACAAAGAATATGCATCATTCACTTCAAAAACCATGCTTTCCAAATCAATGAACATTAAAGATATATAAAGCATCTGAGATTATCGATTATTCTGCAGAGTTACGAACCAAGTGTAAAAAAATATACTGTCTTGGCATGTTACTGACATCTGGTAGAGACAAAGAATTATTCAGGTGAAAACACTGCCACTCCCAACTAATTTCTGTACTACAATAGTGGGGGTTACACTTCTGAAATAATGCTGTGAGTGATAAAACTGTAACCAGGCAATATGAGAAGTTTAGAGACAACAAAATAGTACATAGGTTATTCGGAAAGTAAGTGCTGTCTGCGCATATCTCTCGCGCATCCTCGAGACTGTCACTTTGCGCATGTGCAGTGACTTCCTCTATCAATTGCGAAGGCACAGATGCCATTTTGTGAAATTCGTGTTATGTTTATGTTTGTTCCTGTGCATTAAACACGTTTAAGACAATTGAACGGGCCGCTGACTGTGAAATACAGTCTGTAATTCATTTTTTGTATGCTAGGAATGTACTACCAAGTGAGATTCATCAGCAGTTCTGTCAATTGTATGGTGACAATGCGATGAGTGATTAGGAAATGGGTTCGGATGTTCAATGAAGGATGAGAGAATGTGCACGATGAGGCACGAAGTGGGCGTCCATCTTTGGTGAATGATGATATGGTGCGTAAGGTCAATGAAAGAGTGCGTGACGACAGACGTTTCACAATTTCTGATCTGTCCCTGCACTTTCCTCAGATTTCAAGGACTCTACTCTATGACGCTGTCAGTGGTCATTTGGGTCGCAGGCGGCCACATTCTGAGGAGGCTTTACAAAAACTTGTGCCCCACTATGATAAGTGCCTCAATAATGGCAGTGAATATGTGGAAAAATAGTTTGAAGAATGTAGAATCTGATAACAATAAAATTTTATATGAAACCTTACTCAATTTTTTTTTTACAGCAAAACGGTACTTACTTTCTGAATAAGCCTCGTATTTTGGTTCCATTCAATACAACAATATATTATTTTATATTTTTTTCTTTTTGCCTTGATGACTACATGTTTCAGTCACTCGACCAGCTTCATGTCACTAGCTGCTATGCAAGACGCACTAACCTACATGCCCAGCCCTAGACAAACTATTATCATTAGAATCTCAGATACCAACTCCAACAACCACACACAAGAACAGTGTCATGGGTTATACACAGATGTCAAAGTAATGGAATACTGTATGGCAGAACTTGCAGACTACAGAGGCAACGACAAACAAGAACTGGATAACTACAAACTATAGATTACAACATATAATCATGGGGATGGCTGTCCATGAACATCACCACAATTCTTGCCACACAGAACAGCTTCATTTGCCAAAAAAAAAAAAAAATGCATTTGCAGACTGTGTGGAGATTTTTGTTGAATTAAGCGTCATGCAAGCAAGCCCTCATGCTAAACCATTGTAAAGTGACTCTTGTGGTATCCATTATTTTTTTTACTAGAAATGTCATTCTACTGTTTATCCAGGGCTTAAGTACTGTAACATGAAAATATTGGGCTGCAGACATGCATTCCCCTGTCATTCTTATCTCAGCATTGTTTGGGAAAAATGTCCAATGGCATACTACAGCTACCTTTACCCCTACAATGACAGGCAAAAATATCGGTCAAAATCGTGAAGAACTAAGGCAACCACAGCATTTCAACGTGCAGTTCAGACCTCCCACCAAGAACTTATACATAATAAAACTTTAGAAGCTGTTTGAGGTGAGACATTCCCGTTGTGTTGAACGAATCACAATTAGGTGGTACAACCAAACACAACTTATAAATTGTGCTTTACTAGTCGTGTTATGTACAATTAATGAAACATAAGTCAGCCGGCTTAATATTTTAAATGCAAAACAATCACCACAATAAACCAGTTAACATAAATTATGACGTCAGTTTCCACCCCTCCACTACCTATTACCAATGACGACGTAAGAGAAAGTTATTTAACCTACCCGGTATTTGAATGTATAACGATGTGAATGCAAACAAATAAACAATGCACATTCCACGCAGGAACAGATTGCGTGTATACCGAATTGGTACCATGTTTACGTCAAACAAAAATCAACTGGTACCCTGCACTAAACATACGCACAGATATCAAACACACCACAGACTATTCGATTAACAAGCTGTGCCACACTATCACATATCAACCATTCCCTACCGCCGTCCGGCTACAAGCGGGCCGGGACCCACGCCAAGCCATGGCTACCAACTTTAAAATCAAGAAGTTAGCGTCTGTCAAGCGAAAATGCACAGAGCAAACGCCAAGAGAAAAACTCATGATGTACAATATTATGGGCAAAATCCTGTTCTTTTAATACGAACCAATAATTATACCCTGCTATTTAATATATTTAAAAACTCTTATATTCCCAAGAACCGATTGTGCCAATCACTTCCAATGTTACACGTTGGTCCCCAAATGGAAGGCACTCCACTCCAGTAACGCGCTGTATTGCGTTATTGAATAAAAAACATTCAAAGTTATTTTCAACGTAGTTGTAATACAAATGAATCTGTAAATACAGACTACGTCATGCACGCATAAAACCCCGAACGTCCCTGTGCTTAAACCGAGTGAGAGTATTGTATTTCTGTATTCAATGCTCCAGATTTCCGACAGAACATTACTTTTTGGAACTTTCCCAGGCTTCGCACGTTTGTCCTCCTAACCGCAACATATAGATCTCATATATGAACTGTGATATAGATAAAAATGACTACGGAGAACTGGTGGAATGATGACAAGGACAAAACCCGAAGTAGTCAGGGGGAGAGAGAGCCCGTCCCAATGCCACTTTCTCCACCATATTTCTCCCAGGACCGACGTCGGATTGGAGCCGGGCATCCGCAATGATAGGCCAGCGGTAAACAGCTTGAGCCATAACAAGGCCTTTAAAGACCAAAATGAACATGCGTTAGACATAAGATTTAGCTCGTAATACACAGTAAACTCCGTTTCCGTTATACAAGGCAACTACTTAGTGCTGTATGGGGAAATAATCACTGTTTGTTTCGAGTTCAATGCAAAACACATACATTCACTCAGTAGGCAGGACGTAACATTTCTGAACGTTAAATCTGGTGGTACATAGAGTGATCGTTGGGCGTAGGTAGGTTAGTTGCGCACCACACCATGCAAGTATATATTTCCCTGCACTGGCTTAGATTTCTAAATAATATCATTTGAATTATCACCCAAAACATAGTACTGCATAGTAAATTATCTGTGTGGAGCAGGGTGCCAATATCTAAGCTGGCAAACACTGGCCATTTCAAAAGATCTGGGATCATCTGACCACACTATTTAATATCACACAGCACAGAGCTACACAAATCCCGAGGGGAGGTCACTATAGTGACTAAGTTTGGTGCAGTTGGTCTCAATATGGAACTTACTTCAACCTGCTGCAGCCTAAACCCTTAGGTAGTCCCTACATTTTTTGGAAACCCTTGCACTTCTAACAGTAGGTTGTACTACTGTTTTGTCAATCAAGACTTTTGGAGACCTGTGAGGGGGGACAACTTACGTTCCCTCAGCTAGAGCCAGTTCTTTCATTAGGCTGTTGATTGGGAACAAATATCTTAAAGGTGCCACAAATTATCAACAAATGTTGATAAAACAACCTAGTCTACATAAACATAACAACTTAAATGTAGAAGGAAGAATGACTAGGACCAATTACAGTTATTCTCATGTTACAAAAATTTGTTGTTGACGAAGCTTGTTTATGTTATACCAACATTTCTTTATTACTACCAACACATTGTAGTTAAAGTTACGGTGGAAGGTCAGGTCCAGAAGAAAGTTGTTGGAAACAGCAGAACAGTTGGGAATGGTGAATTGGAAGGGATGTTGAGAGACTGCATATGAAATGATTTGTTCAAATTTCACAGATCAAAAGAACAGAAAGAAATTTTAATGAAGTATAAATTGCCAGTATGTAAGTCCTTAACACTACGTTAATAGGCCTACTGTATGCAATAAGTGATAAGTCGGTCCCTGTCACCATGGCACGGCGCGTCCTCAGGTTGCGGATGGAGGAACAGCCTCCGATATGGAGGGCAGCTGCGAATATATCGAATAAGCAGTCGCGGACAGCCGACGAGGGGTGGTCCTCCAGCTTGGGTGTTGGGTGAGGTGCTAACAACACCTCTCCGTGAAAAAAACCTGTTAAGAAATATTCACAAGGCGAGAAGCTTCCTCACATAGATGGTAAGATAATATTAAGATGGATCTTTGGGAAGTGGGAGGGGTTGGAGACGGGATGGAGTTGGCTCAGGATAGGGACAGATGGCAGGCACTTGTGAATACGGTGATGAACCTTCAGGTTCCATAAAGGGCGGGGAGTTTCTTGACTAGCTGCAGAACCAGTTAGCTTCTCAAGAAGGACTGTTCCATGGAGTAAGTACGTAAGTAAGTATGCAATAATAGGGGTACATGATGGCGCAGTTGATTGAGACACTGGGCTACAAGCCATAAGTCTCCAGGTTCTATTCCTGATGGGGTCCTTGGGATTTTTCATTGGCTTAATCCTTCCGGACACACTGTGGCCTTGGATCGACACAGTCTCTAACAGGAGTACCAAGATATCTCATGGGGAGTAAAACTGGCTGGTGCATAGGGCTGACAAGTTTGCCACCTTCATGTGCTCATTGTCTAGAAATTCTCTGGGCCTTGAGCCCTAAGGACCTGTCCAGGCCTGTATATGAATTGCTTCATTTCTACAAATTGCCTAATTGCATAAAGTTACACCAACACTTGCAAATACAGGCTAGGTGTTACAAATGGCCGTCTGTGAATTACAGAGTAAAGGAGTTCTTCATGAAGTTATCAAAACTCGCAAGATTTGCTGTTCTCTTATTTATGTTGATGAGGTTTTGTCTTCTGCTTTGTGACACCATGTCATTTGGTAAGTCACACAGGTAAGATTTTTCGGCCTCCACACAAACTGTGGCAAAGGGGCCTGTCGTATCCATTAGGTATTTGGCCACTCTTTAGGTGTTTTTGCAAAATTGCGTAAAGCAGTTATTAGCTACATCATGTCATTCTGTCTGTCCGTCTACATGGAACAACTCGGCTAACTCTGCATGGATTTTCATGAAATATTATATACAAGTATTTATCAAAACTGTCACGAAATTCAAGTTTAATTAAAATGAACAAGAATAACGCGCACTTCACATGAAGACCAATATACATTTTTGATCATATCCAGCTCAGTTCTTCTTAGAATGAAAAATGCTTCACGCAAAAGTTGTATTTAAAATTGTAACATGTATTTTGCCTGTTGTTTTGTATGAATGTGAAACTTGGTCGTTGACACGATGGGAGGAAAGGAAGCCGATAGTGTTTGAGAACTTGGTGTTGAGGAGAATATTTGGACCTAGGAGGGACGAGGTAACGGGGGAATGGAGGAGATTGCATAACGAGGAGCTAAATGAATCGTACTCCTCACCCAATATTGTACAGGGGGTAAAATCGAGAAGAATGAGATGGGCTGGGCATGTGGCGCATATGGGTGAGGAGAGGGGGGTGTATAGGGTCTTGGTGGGGAAACTGGAGGGAAGGAGACCACTGGGGAGACCTAGGCATAGATGGGTGGGTAATATTAGGCTGGATCTCCAGGGAGAGGGATGTGGGTATATGGACTGGATTGGGCTGACTCAGGATAGAGACAGGTGGTGGAGGCTTGTGAGTGCGGTAATGAACCTACGGGTTCTGTGAAATGCGGGGAATTTCTTGACTGGCTGCAAACCAGTTAGCTTCTCAAGAAGGACTCTGCACCACGGAGTAAGTAAGTAAGTAAGTAAGTAAGTAAGTAGGTAAGTAAGTGAATATAAAATTATGTGGCACTCTGTTGTATACAAAATTAAGTATGTAAAAGTATCTTAAGCAGTAGTTGCTACAGTAACTACCACATTTTAATCCTCAATCCCAATCAGTTTAAAAATTTAATAACAATACAAAACATTGCCACACATGTGAGTTACAGAAAACAGTAAAACAAATCATCCAATGTATTATGTAATATTTAAAAAATCTGTCTAAAATTTAAATATTTTCAATAAAAACATTACCACTAGCTATAACACAGCTTGGTGGACAAAGGAACATGTTACAGTTCTTCGAATCCTTTCCTGAGCAAATACACTGCTGTGTCTGAGTGTCACTTCAGTGTAATAAGTTTGCAAATTTTTTGGTCAGCAATCAGCTGAGTGCCCTCAGTTTGTTAAAAAAAAAAATTTGCCTTCCCCGATCTTGAAAAGGGAGTTGAAATTTTACAATACCGCATTTTCCCTCCCCATTGACAGGTATGTTCTAGCTGTTACGAAAAACTTCCAGGTTGCTGGATGTGGAGAAGTGAACCATAATCCATACTTTGCCAGATGTAATTTACTAGTACTATTTGTCGTAGGGGTGACATGGGAGGTGGGGTACACATAAAGTCCAGTTCATGAAGCCGGTGGACATGATGAAACATTTAAGCAAGTTATTACAGCAGTTAGTAAAACCATGACCAGAAACACTTGAACAAGTGTCTGACGATTGTGGAGATATTATGACAGCTACACACGCAGATCTGCACTAAGCCAAACTTCACATGGGGCATTACTTGTTCAATTTTAATTTAGTTACAGTAAAAACATAACTTTCTGACACTTCTCCTAATACCATTCAGCCAGATTCAAGACTGGTCATAACTAGACAACAAAAACGCTGAATTAAAAGAGTGGATATCACTTCTGACTCATATTCAAAGGCTGTCCACACAAGTTCCATAAAAATAACCAACACCAACACTTCTTTAATTGTGGGCCCGGACAGCTCACTCGGTATAGCAACTCATTATGGGCTGGATGGTCCGGGGATCAAGTCCCGGCAGGGGTGAGATTTTTCTGCACCCATCCAGACCAACCCTGCAGCCCACCCAGCCTTCTGTACAATGCGTACCGGGTCTTTCCCAGGGGTGAAGTAGCTGTGGCATAGCGTTGACTACCCACCGCCCATCTAGCGCCAAGGTTAAAGAAAGAGTAGAACTATACCTGTACTCCCCCTCTGGGCCTTCATGGCCTCTTCTGGGGTGAACTTAACCTTTACCTTTAATTAGTTTCTCATCAATAACGCTGCCATTTGACATTACACAATGTGACAGTTTGTGCATCATTGACAGCATAGAGTGAGAGTGGAGGTATAGCACCATGTACAGCACCACATATTCTTAACCACAGCACTGGATGGTTGTGGTCAGCTTCATGTTCCAACTCCGTGGAAGAAACTTTGGCATCCCTCAAGTAGGAGGGAATAACTGCAAACTTTGTAACATGTTCCAAATTGAGGAGGATGAGTTGATCTGATCATAAGAACAGGAGAAACTTGGAAGGAATTTTGCTTAGAGCAGCATTTCTCAACCTTTGTAAGACCGCGGCCCGGTAAATTCTTTATTCATAAGACGAGGGCCCGGTCCCAACAGATTTACTCGTAAATACCTTTCCAATTTTTTTTTAAGTTCATACATCAAAGAAACATAAGTATTAATAATTAATTATGGCATAATCATAAAGAGTATTAGTACAATTATGTGTACGGTGTGGCATGTTGACACATATAAAATTACATTTAAATTACTTATCAATCACTGGACTAATGAAATCTTGTAGCATATTGTAGTTTCCTCAGGCCAACATC
>Ga0123355_10005426_pt1 | contig 18663 bp, 10 predicted proteins | sample TergutEmb28metaG_3_FD_89872 | JGI IMG/M metagenome (GOLD analysis project Ga0123355, IMG submission 89872) | Embiratermes neotenicus P1 segment gut microbial communities from Petit-Saut dam, French Guiana - Emb289 P1 | ecosystem: Host-associated > Arthropoda: Insects > Digestive system > Gut ... | reverse complement strand
TACTTATGCTTTAATGACTCGTGCACTCAGGAAAACTGTTCTAGTTACAAAGAAACGAAGAAATGTCTTTGTGTCGACAAAGACTCAAAGGACGGAGGTAAAATATAAAGCTCAATATATAGGTGGCGCTGTTACAGAGTTCCACTCATTCTCAAGCTTCACACCAGATGGAAGTGGGTGGTAGACGCTACGCCTAAACAGCTTTTCCCCTAGGAAAGAACTCCCGTTACGTTGCTGGGTGGAACCAAAAGGGGGTTTGGTCATTTTAGAGACAAGACAAAATTTTTAACCCTACCGGTAGTCAAACCCGATGACGCCCAACCCGTAGCCTAGCACCTACACCGACTACACTGTCCCTCAAGGCCAGACGTATGTCAGAGAAAAAGGTCATAGCGACTGCACGACCTCTTGATATACGCAGACAGCACAGACTGAGGGAGATGTTATACCAGGGCTGTCGAACCTTTGGCACGCGGAAAGATTTCCCTGGCATGCTGCATTCACTGCTACGATTTTTATTGCCTTTGCCCGACCACCGTCTCTATATTGTGAAGAATATGTGTATGTATAGGCTACACATAGTTTACTGCGTAGAGGTTGTGCATGAATTACCTTTGCTACTTAATAACACTGCAATTAAACTTTTTTACACAAATCGGGAGCGGTGTGGATTGTTGACTGGATATTCATTGTTCTGGTGCTGGGTGGCGGTAACTGTGCGAATAAGTGACATTGGACAGAACGTTTTACAATATTCTTTTGAAACAGGAAGCAGTAGCAGTGCCAGTTACTACCTTATCGCATTCTTCGAGGAGGCCTTTATTAGAAATATAATATAATTATGCTATGCATTAATTGTATACTTATTAATGATAATAATGCCGTAATTAATAATAATAATTATGGAAGACTCCAAGACATTATTTTGCTTTTGAAAATTCCCATTGGCACGCGAAAGTATTTCTTCGATATTTATAGACGATTTGGGCATGCGCCGTCAAAAGTGTTCACCAGCCCTGTGTGAAAACAGAAATTTATTTACTGCTAATTTAATTTTAATTTAATGTTCATATAACAAATTGGTTGCAGGGAAATAACAAATTTGTTACAGTTCACAATAATTGTTCGAAAATCCCACCGCCAACCTCAGTCCACTTTGTAACTCGGGTGTGAAGATCACGTGTTGTTCGTCTGAGTTGATCTTCACGTTTCTTTATGCAGGCAGCAGCATCCAAAATACGAGAGAGCAATTGGTCTAGTGTATCCACCTTTGCTTTGTAACCTATTCTCTTCATCCAACTCCACAAACGAAAATCCAACGGAGTGAGTTCAAGAGATCTTGGTGGTCACTGAATGGGGTCACTGCGGCCGAACCCGAGACCAGAAAAAGTTTCATTTATGTGTAACGAATATGCCTCTTAAACAACGAATTACAATTAAAGTGAAATTAACAGTGAAAAGTCTCTTTCTTTGTTGCCTTCACAATAATTTTTATTTGTAGATTCAAGCAGCTCTAATCTCGGTAACCATTTATAATTACACACATATTCGTATGAACTTTTTTCTCGCGATGACCGATACTGTCACTTCCCAGAATACCGACCTGTCTTCCTGAATCACCCTGTATATTAAGCCACGACAGCTTCCCTTCATTTCTACATCAACGCAACTTCCTTACCGCTTAATCATCCTCTCATTCCATGCCATATAGGCCCACTATGATCTATTCAGGTTGTCGTTCAATAACAGCGGAATACCTGAATATCAGCTACGCGCGCAATTGCAAATACAGCTGCGCAAACATTTAGCTACGCAGATGGGACCTATTATTTTATATGCCACTACGGACATGGACGGTACGTACAGTTGCAAGGTTTTCAGTTCTCGATGTAACGAAAGCTGTGTTGTAATTGCAGAGCGCTCATTTTTCCATCCGACCGCACGCGCTTAATACTGAATAGAAGTTTCCCACCGGTAACTGTGAGCACACTCTAGTCGCCTTATGGTTAAGTCTTTATTGTAAAATTAATTACGTCATCAGCTAGTCAAGAAATTCGCTGAATTTTTTGGAAAGCGAAGTTTTGGTTAAGGTGTTCAAAACAACCCACCACTTGTCCGGATCTCAGGCCTTCAGAATGCATCTCAATTTAATATTAACCTTCCGTCAATGCCTAGGTCTTCTTATTTCTCTCTTTCTTTCAGGTTTCCCCACCAAACCTCCGTACTCATTTCTCTTATCCAACATACTCTCCACTGTCCCCACCCACTTCCTCCCCTTGAATTGGTCAACCGAAAATTCGATGTAGGAGAACAGATCATGAATCTCGAAGTTATGGAGATTTCCCCTAATATTAATTGGGCACCCCATTCTCGAACATCCCTTACTTAAGGAGATCAAATATCAAACCCAAATAAATAAAAGGAACAATTATGGTCCTGTTTACGTAGCAAATAAAAAAAAAACATACTAGTCTGAATCAGTTGTACAACACAGACAAATTAATCTATGAGGCGTAGAAAAAACGTGATTTGAGTTTAAGCATTCTTGAAAGAACAGAATGAGAGCAAGTTGTGTCATTGCCTTCCTCTTCAGACACAAGTAAAGCTATAAATGCAAGTAATTCACAGGTCGTGTTCAAAAGACGAACTGAACCGCCAGGTTCTACGCACAATTTAGAAACTTTCTCCAAATACTTCTTCACTTACCCAGTGGATTTTCATACTCAACTGTCTGCAACAAGTCTTGTTTCACAATTACCATCACAGACCCTACACTATCAACAGCACTAAACCTGTCGTGTTAGAACAGCTCCCTTACACTGGACCACTCAGTGCAATATCACAACTACAATCTGTATTTACATTTAAGTTCTGCAGACACATTCTGTTTTAATCTTTCTTAAAAAGACTCTTACTTTTACACGGAATGAAAATAACGTCTGAAATAAAATTATACTCAAGAATGCTTTTTAGTTGCACCTCTCTCCTCTTGTGCCACTGACTGCTTTCATATGTAAGTCGCAGCAAAAAGAGCACTAACAAATTACAGATATTTCGGCGCTCATTAGGACACAGCATCTATATCATTATAATTATCTCTGGAATACAACGAAATCGTGTTTCGATTCCGGGCGACCCTGGTGCCCACACAACCTCCTCTTCGATGGGAACCGGGAAAGCTTTCTTCCTTAATTGGTGGGCGGAAAGTGAGTTTCACCATTCACCTACATCTGGAGTCGACGTCAAGACTGAGGGAAGCTTAAGGTGTACACACAAGTTGGATACTCATTCTGAAATATTTCACAAGGCTTTTCCTTCAGGGCTTCTTAAATCCAAAACTGCCTAAGAAATTGTCCATACAAAAGACTGACGAAATGCTGGACGCACAGCAATAGCTTTGTTACTGCCAGTTCCCCTTATTGTACGCAGTGGAGCATAAATACATGCTGTCTCTCTGAAATGCATCAGGCATCGAAGGAAAAAATCACAAATGCAAAGAACTTGGTTGCAGGTGCGCGCGTAGCCATAACGTATCTTCTCACCCCATATGATCCCATATAACCCCCGCGGATAAAAAAAAAAAACTTTAAATAACCCAATAATCTCGGCCGGTCAACTAACATACCATCTCTTTCATTTCCCGAACGATTTCACCCCGCCGACATTCTGCTTTTGCTTGGCCACAGGATGGGCGAAAGTGAACTGATCCCCACCTCGGCCAGACTCTTTCCCCTAGCCCTAGTATCCAGACAGCCTCTCGTTGGAAGTTCTTCTCCTGGAGCGTAAAACGGCCGAAAGCTTTTAGTGTAGTCTACAGAGCTAGATGGGGGCATGCGGTGGCGCAGTTGGTTGAGGCACTGAGTTACAAGCTGGACGGTCGCGGGTTCGATTCCCGATGGTGTCATTGGAAATTTTCGTTGACATAATCCTTTGGACTTCACTATGGCCCGGGGGTTAAAGGCGGCCGGTGCGTAGGGCTGACAGCCTTGCCACCTTAATGTGCCGATTATCTTGAAATCTAGGAGCCTCAACCTCCTAGAACCCTCAGGGTCTGACCAGGCCAGTAATGGGATTGCTTATCCTTTTTTAGAGCTAGACGTCTGCGCCGTAACTACACAAGGCACACTTTCCTTGATCTTTCTTCATGCTGTTTCAACAAGAGCAGAAATCCCCTCATAGATGTTACTACCCATATGCCAATATAAATGGCACCACATCCCAGAAGAATGAATAGTCCATAAACCAATTTTTGATTCGCATTAAATCTACAGTGCTACGGACTGGACGGTCCAGGGATCGAATCTCAGTAGGGGGAGATATTCCGCACCCGTCCAAACCGGGCCTGGGGCCCACCCAACCTCCTATATAATGGGTACCGGGCCTTTCCTGGCGATATAGCGGCAGGGGCGTAGCGTTGACTACCGACCCCATCTATGGGTCGTCGCTACCAGTTCTACGGTGAACTTTAATTTATTAAATTCTACCAAAAAACATGTTGAAACATTCCGATGGTATTGGCCTGCAACAAACTTGAAGAACCTTCTGAGCATTGACTATAGTCTGGGGGTTACAAAGAACGAAGTTCTTCCCCTCTCTCAACTACTCCCTGTTCAACTTGTTTCTTGTATACAGACAAAACAGCAAACTAGCTCAACTCGTTCCTCATGCTCTGTCTCAAAGGCATATTTAGCGTGCAGGCTACATCAGCCGGACTAGTATAAAGACACTGTTATATTAACAATATTATTATTTTCAAAAGTACCACTTTTGGTAAAGCGGGTCGGGTAGCGTAGTCGGTATAGCGACTGGCTACGGGCTGGACGGTTATGGGATCGAAAACAGTTAACAACGAGCAGGCAAGGAGAAAGGTTGTCGGTGCGTGTTGTAGTGTTTACGTTGCGGGGTGCAGTGAAAGTAATAGCTGAGTCCGTGGAGTGTTTACAAAGTGTGGTGTAATGCTTAAACAGGGCAAGTTTTGTTACATCGACCATGGCAGAACGACAACATACAATGATATGTATTTTTTACCCTACTAGTCCACGTATTTCAGCTTATGAAATACATGAATGGGTTCATGACCAGCTACAGGTATCGGAACAATCGTTAACTGTGATACAGACTGATGGGATAAATAGACACGTATTTCTGAAGTTCTTATATGACATATACATACAGAACATTCTGCAGTCTACGATTGGGAGTGCTGAATACAGACATGCGACAGGGGAAATATCAATAGTACGTCTAGAGGTGACCGGCATGGTAATTCGGCGTATTCGGATCGCCAACCTGCCCCCAGAAGTAGCTGAAAAATCCATTCGAGCTGCATTAGCATCATATGGGGAAATTCTCTCGATCCAGGATGAAATATGGCATAAAGCATACCGCTACAAGGTAGCTAACGGGGTTAAAGTGATCGTGATGAAACTGGCCAAACACCTTCCGTCCCAAATGAACATTGCAGGGCACAGAGCATTACCGTCTTACGACGGCCAGCCAGTTACATGTTACGGGTGTGGGGACAGTGGACATATAAATCAGGCATGCCCCAGAAGGCGCGGAGGAGGTATTGTAATATCAGATTCGACCCCCAATACATGGGCCCATGTCGCGGCTAAAGGCGCCCACAACCGGCACGGCACTGTTGACAATCGAATTGAGGCGATCCCCAAGAGCGCATCGCATGACCAGGCATCGGGAGTGTCCCCTACTGTAGACGACCTGAAGCCAACAAACGCCCCGCTAGATATTGGTGGGGAACAACAGGTCCCCACTCACCAACGAGGGCTTGATCTGACGCCCCAAAACGAGGACGCAAACACAGTCAACTTCACAACCAGTGCTGACCCCCAAGAAGTGATAACCGTGGAAGCAGAAATAACGGTATTTGACAATAGGCCAACAAAACTGACTGCGCGAACTTTGCATACAAAAACGCAGGGAGAAGAAGGCACCAGACAGGAAATGGTTACAGACGTCGGAAGTACAGACGGGCTGGAAAACGAGAACGTAGTGCCCGCGGACGGCGTTACCAACCCTCCGGTTCAAGACCCTAAAACGGATGATCCGGGACAAACCCCATTCCGAAATAAAAAGATAAAATTGGAAAAAAGCGTTAGAATACGACGGGAACGGACCAGGAGTAGAACGAGAGTAGCGCAACCTAAGACGGATAAAGTATAGAAACCATCGTCGACCCCTCGCCCACTCCTCTCCACAGTTCGACCTGATGACCTCAATAAAATTGCCACTTTAAACACAAATGGCATGACATCTCCCTCGAAAATAGCGATGCACGACGCATTACTCAGGCGCTAAGAAATAGACATCCTACTAGTACAAGAGGTCACCTACCACGTCCTCAACAACTTCCAGGGATACACCACATAATATAACATCAGCGCCAATAGAAGGGGTACCGCCATCGTCGCGAGGGATGGAGTTAATCTACAGAATATCATTATGAGTCCGTCTGGACGCGCTATGGCAGCCAAATTCAGAGAGATCTGTATAATTAATGTGTACGCCCCATCTGGCACGGGGATGAAGCAGGAACGCGAGCGTTTCTTCAATACTGAACTGCCTTATTTGCCGACTGGTGAAACGAGCCATATATTACTGTATGGGGATTTCAATTGTATATTGGAGGCTTCCGACACTACCGGCGGCCTCACCTACAGCCGAGCATTAGCGGAATTGGTGCATGGCCTAGCATTAACAGAAACTTGGCAGGGTAACCCCATACACAAAGTTTACACCCACTATTCCGCGTCCGGAGCAACCAGGATTGACCGAATTTACGCCACACAAGAACTGCTCGAGAGGAAACTGAGTGTGGAGGCCATTGTAGCACCGTTTACTGATCACCTCGCCGTATATCTACGAATATCAATTGACCTACCAATTATGCGGAGGGGACGCGGGCTATGGAAAATGGAAAGCGCTGTAATAACTGAGAACGCGTGCACGGAGAAGTTGAGAACTCTATGGGGACAACTACAACGGCAGGAAGGGTACTTTCCTGACCTAACAATGTGGTGGGACCGCCTCTGTAAAAAGAAAATACGACAACTATACCAACGTGAACAAGCCGAGCACCTAAGGGACCACTGTATGATGGAGAACCATTTATACGAATGCATGTATGATGTATTGAAGAGACCGGACCCCAGCGACCAAACGCTACCCGCTTTAAACCGTCTATAAACAAAAATTGTGCGACTGCACAGCAGAAGGCTGCAAAAAATTCTTGATGACAATAACGATGCTGATAGACCAGATGGAGACCAGCGGACGATATTCCACATCTTTCAGACGAAACGGAGGCGTGCAGAGCGGACCACATATTCCTTGAGAGATGGAACAGTGCAGATGCATACGACACCGAGCGGAAAAGCACAGACTCTTACAACTTTTCTACGGAACATGTACGAAACAATAGAGGTGAACGAGGCCAGCGTTCAAAATTTGATGGAGGTAGTCCGCTGCGAGCAGCATACTTCGTATGAGGGAATGCTCGAGTCGCCATTCGAGCCAACGGAGATATACCGAGCCATACAAGCGGGCGGGCGGAAAAAGGCACCTGGGAGCGATGGACTAGGCCGCGAATTCTATTCATGCAACTGGGCAATCATAAAAGACGACATGTGTGAGGTCATCAACCAAATGTTCTGGGCAGGAAACATACCGCAGCAACAAAAACGATGTGCGATAGTCTGCCTGCCGAAAGCGCAAGGGAACCAAACACCAGAAGACTACCAACCCATCACACTCCTCAACTCTGACTACAAGATTCTTGCTCGTATTATCGCACAATGCCTGCGGCCAGTGTTGGCAAATCACCTAACGGAGACCCAATTCTGTAGGGTCCCTGGAAATACGATCATTGACGCGTTGGCAACGGTACTTGATACCATTTCGTATGCGTAAAGCAGGAGGACTCCGTTATGCGTGCTTTCCCTTTATTTTAAAAATGCTTTCGATAGGATCGCCCACAACTACCTCTTTCGAACACTCCAGGGATACGGCATTGGAAACGCCTTTATCGCCGGTATCAAGAGGATGTATGAAGGTGCTACGTCCTCAGTTCAAAGATATGGCCATCAGTACGGACCCATACCAATTCGCTGCGCAGTGCGGCACGGGTGTCCGATGAGTATGGCCCTCTATGCTCTGTGTCTCCACCCATTCCTTCGCCTTCTGGACCTAAATCTACCAGGTATAAAGATCGGACGCCCCACAGCCCCACATCGGTGGTGGCTTATGCCGATGACGTGACCATTTTTGTGACCTCTACTGCTGACTTCCCTCTAGCTGCAGGACAATTGAGTCACAGTACCATACTTGCAAGGACTTCTCCGACCGATGACGTCGCCACCATAACGGCGTTCTCCGAAGGACCTAGAGTAACAAACGAACAATGTAATTCGAACACAAGGAAAATAGTCCGTTAACAAGACATTACTGAGATATCTTCCATGCAACCGTTGTATTTGTGTACTGAAGGATCAATAAATTTGTAATAAAAAAATTCCCGGTGGGGGGCGAGATTTTCTGCACCTGGCCAGACCGGCCCTGGAACCCACCCAGCCTCCTGTACAATGGGTACCGGGTCTTTCCTGGGGGTAAAGAGCGGCCAGGGCATGACACTGACCCTTCACCCGCTTCTAGTGCCGTGGCCAAGAAAGAGTAGAGCTATACCTCTACTCCTCCTATGGGCGGTACGACCTGTACAGAGCCTCAGTGCCTGTACAGCGGTGCACTTTTACTTAACTTTTGGTAAACGGCAATCTGTTATCTCAAGATAGTCTTATTTTAACTTATCAGCTCTGAGCAAGCGACTCTGTATGTAGATTTCTGTAGCCGTGAAAGCTAATGCCTCGTTTACAACTAAATTCACACTTTGTATCAAGCGGAACAAATTCCGATGTTTTAAAGCCTACTGGCCTAACACTACATCGGGCAATAGTCTAGAGTATACCTCTGCTGCAAGACAATACGATTCCTAGCTGTCAGTTACGGCTGCACAGAAGCAATCCATACTTAACACAACAAAAGTCAAGTGCAGTATTCTTCGTCCATCCCGCTGTAAATCCTACAAAAGCATTCAAACCGAACACGTCACAGCTGGACATACTTTCATTGATCCAGAAACCCTAAGAGTGTTTTGACACCCAGCTGTCAGCAAGTGTCAAAGAAGCTTGAGTAATTCGGGCGAATGATGTGACAGGCTGAAACACCCGTCAATTTATAACGGCGAGCATAGATATAGCATTGCATCACCAAGAGTCGAACCTAATCCAACAGTAAAAAAATTTGTGTTTTCATAAAGGCAGAAGATGTGCAATGTCCATACCATTAGTCAAGTTTATTGCGTTAAAGGTGTACTGAATTCCTGTAGCTTCGGCAGAATGTAAGTCCATCGGCGTTTTCGGAATCCAGATATGACGTATTAGTGCCTTTGTTTGTTCTGCCTCTCATGTCGCCTTAACTCTGACGCAGTAGTTGGTATAATACATCAAACAACCGAAGCATTTGTAACAATGATTAATATTGCTAATTCATTTCTCAGAGCACAGAATGACTGAGAATCGCACTTCTTGTGACTGACAGAAGGCAGTGGTGTGAACGTACCGTTGTCTGAGCGGAAAGAACCAAACTCTGAAACACAACACGGAAAAATGTCTTCTCTGTTCAGCTCCAATGATCTGTAGCAGCGTCACAATGAGTCGTGGAATTTGCAGGATGCCACACAAACTGACCGTGGCCTATTTTAAGGATACAGAATTACAAAAGTGTCCAGGAGAGTCTATATGCCGGCTGATATTTAAACATTCAGGACATTTTAACTGTGAGATACCGATAAATAGGAATTTATTAAATATATACATTTTGAAAACATCGGCCAAGAATTTATAGATGAACTTTAACGTCAGTACAATTGTAAACAGTATGGGATCACATAGTGTGTGCACTGTCTGAATGTACCAGTACTGTGTTTTGTGTTTGGCCTTTGAACAGAAACATGTCGCCGAATTTTTAATATTTATCACTATACATACTGTTGTGTTATTTACTGGAATAAATTATTATATCATTCAGGACAGACTACCTCCCGGCTGGTATTGAAACATCCAGCACAGGCTATCTGCTAGCTGAAATCTAAACATCCAGGACAGTCTACAACCCAGCTGATATTTAAACATACAGGATATTCTTCCTCCCGGCTGATATTTATATATCCAGGACAGTCTATATCCCGGTTGATATTTGAATATCCATGAGAGGCTAGCTGCTGGCTGATATTTAAACATTCAGGATATTCTACCTCCCGGCCGATATTCAAAACATGCAGGGCTCACTTCCTCCGGTTGACACCGAAATCTACTGCCTCCACAATATGAGGGAAGGCCAAACATTGCAACTCGAAATTTCATTCTCAAGTTGCAAAATTACCTAAAACAACGTGCGTTGTAATCGTCCTGTTGCTTCCGTGACCTGGGAGACACAAACTTTCAGGAATATACATCAGGTCACGCTGTCAGTTGAACTACCACTATGCGTCACTCCTCACTTCGTATTTTAGTGCAGGAATTTCGAAATGGCTGTAACAATTTTCATTTCGCTAGAGCGAAGCATCACAGTCAAAATTATCTATGCATTTATTTTCTGCCCATGCGTGCTAAATGTCCCTCACATCTAACACGTTATTCTACATCGCCATTGATATATCTCAGTTTTACATCTGCGTGTTTGATGTCACTTCCGTGGAAGTGAATATGTAATATATGGACGACGCACAATGCTGGCTCTCAAGCACAGCTGGAAATGCCCACAGGTTGAATTATAATGCACTCAGATCCGGTGGAGTTCGCACACCATTCGTTAACGTCTTGTTGGAAGAAAAACTGAACTTACAAGCAAGGGATTTTTACATGCGGATGGAGCCTGTTCCAACGCACAAAGGAAAACGCATATACAGTGTCGCCACTGTGTCGATACAGTGTAAGTATTAGTCCAAACACTATACGAACAATTGCGACTTTCCAAAAATTCTTCCCCTGTGAAAACACAATGTTCATTACCGTCATTTTCTTCGGGTAAGACATACCGTCGTGATGGGTCATACAGGTGAACTAATAAGAAGTTCGCCACACAAATGCATTCGAACAATGTTTATTTGGTAACATGCAACATGTTTCGACTTTAACCGTAAGCCGTCATCAGCCGCAGATAAAAGTATGTGGGTAAAAAGACACGTACTACAAACTATTATTAGACCGAACAAGATCTCCAATTCATAATGCTAACGAATGTTTTCATTAATTAAAAGACGAAAATATGCAAGTGAAAATCAATAGACCTGTGTATTGAAACACATTAGACAAATGATGCTGCCTTACTTAATGTATATTATATGTTCGGCCACACAGTATGGCATTGGCACTGATGCCGTGTAGACTGGTCTGCAAGCGTTTCACACAAACCTGCTACCTCCATCTTCAAGGTGGATACAGGCAGCAGGTCTCTCTACGGCGTACCATTACACAAGTTGGAGCAAAGGCAGTAGACATGCCGCTGTCAGAGACAAGCTTCTCGCAGCGCGATGTGAATGTTTGCAATTACTGCGGCACTGTAGCACTTGTCACATCATTAGACATCGGAACGGCAACTTTCAACCTGATATAGGCTTTGTTTCTACCTGCGTTTCAAATAACCGGCCCATCTGCGATGTTCCAACAGTCGAGAGCGGGTTAATTGAATAAGAAGCGACTGTTAGCTTCTAAGAAATTACGATATTTCACAGGCTTAATTACGTCATTCAGAGGTTTCAATATAATTCAGTCGAGTGAAGTTAAGTATTGAGGGATATGACGCCGTGTATATTGGTACACAGGTACCACACAGTCTCCTCCGCAAATACTGCGACTACCTCAAATCAGGATTTCTTATACTGACCAACTGCCATTTTTCACACTTCTCATTTATTTATTTGACAGACAGTTCACCGCCTATGTTGGCCTGCAGTCATTTGCAATGTGTGATGGTACTACTCAGGTTCACAAATTTTTCTTTCCGTCTTTCTTCTTTATTTCTTATTCTGACCTATTCTACCTAATGATTGTAGGTGTAGATGGTTATTGTTGCAACTGATCACGCTCAATGACACACACGTGGACACATACACACACACACCGCACCACACTCGGTGGGAATCCTATGGATGAGGGATGGGCCCGTCGCAGAGACCTCTACCTTACAACACACAACATTCAGAAGATACAGACATCCATGCCCCCTACGGGATTCTAACCCACAATCCCAGCAAGCGAGCGGCCGCAAACCCACACCTTTGACCGGGATCATACACACCTCTCTCCCTGGACATTAGTATTAGATTGCCATTTAACTTTTGATTTGTCAAGGTTTACAAAACCTTAGTAAAATGAGATATTAAGTATTTAAAATATTGAAATCTGAATTGCAATTGTAAGATGTGGGGAAAGGAAGAATTTGATTAAAGTTCTTGTTCTATGAGGACACTAAAGTCAAAAGTGTTGACTAAGTGCCTGGGATAGCCGCTGTAAATTTCTTATGTAGGCATGACACTAATATGTTTTCCAGGCTGGCCGATAATTGATCTGCAATGACAGTCACCCACTCTAGTTTAGCAGCGTCTGAATACGGCTAGAGAGGAACTATCTTGTGACAAAGACCAGACCGCATCTGCTGATGGCCTGAAACAGGCGACCAGATTGATCAGCACAAACAAATCTCATGCTAGCTAGTCGAGAGTTTTCAGCGAATTTCGCTGGTTTGACAGCGTTGTCCTGAGGAAGCTATGGTCTGAGGGAATGGGACGACGTCCATGTCACTGAACGTCAAAATTACAAAGAATTTAGAATGAACACAGTTTGTGGATTACGAAACACCGGAATAATAATGAGGTTTATGAGAAGTGAATGTGCTGAAAGGCATTTAACGAAGACAGGACAAGGACGTGTCTTCAGCTTGAGAAATCGTAGTTTTAAGCGAAGAAAGTTTTGAAAGGAGAAAGCCGTGGGGAATGATCTGACAGACTTCGGCCACTTATCAACTGTAAAAAGGAATCACACAGAAAAAAAATCTTATGTTTAAATAAATCTGTTCTTTATTACACACTTTGAGGGTTTTGAAGAGAACCCAGAAGTGTGTTTTTCTCATAAGTCCGAAAAATGCAAACAGAAAAAATTGGATCAAATATTCACTTGTATGAGAAAACCCTTGAAATTTCACTTGATCAAATTTTAACGAAAAAAAAAACTGAATTTCACTGTGATTCGAAATTAAAATCAGTATTCCCAAAGAAGCAAATTCATAATTTAGAGATAGATTAGAAAGAAGGTTGGCACTACTGACGAGCAACTTTCACAGCGCGAGAGCAAACTCTGAATCGGCAAAAATAAAAAATAAAACCCCCTTAAATATGACTGAAATATTTGGACAGGTGTCTGAAATGAGGACTATGCAGCACAGATTTAATGTTTCTAAGAGAAAATTCAAGAGCAGTAATGACGTCGGTACAAATAAAAATAAAATATATGTAGCCGAATTGTCAATGTTTACACTTCGAAATATTCATTTTTCTCTTCCGAATGTTCGGTAAACTGCAATTAAAAAGGTTTATATTCAGTTTCAAAATATAATTTGTTTTGATTCTGCGTCTCTTCTCATTGTTTAAGCTTAGCGAGACGTGACATGCAACATTTGGGCTTTATATCGTTTCCAGTAGAAGGATAATCACCCTTAACCCATAAATCCGAAGTAGTCAAGAAAGAAGAAAGATTTGTAATCAAAATCGCCCAGCACAGTACTGCGCCTATTTGTCTGCTTGGCAGACTGGACAAGAATGTTAAGACGCATACATATGTCTGCGCATTTGGTACGGATATTATTCATTCACTTAAATTCGTTTAAATATACTTATCAAAGGCATGCTATTGATCTTCAAGCGAAGAAGGCAAAGTATACAGAGTGATTCCGGATACTGAACTCGGGATTAGATTCACGCCCCGGCCGCTTTATTACAAGAAAGTAGCTCCCGGTTTTCACTGAAAAGGACGCTGAGTGGAAGTCACAGTCGGTTGCGAACGTCTAGGTACAAGACAAAAAAATACTACCCTGCCAGGAATCGAACACAAGATTGTCAAGTCCATATCCTAGTCACTGTTCCAACTGAGCGATCCGGCATCCTGAATATCCTTACATAGTTTGTGCTTATTTGAACTAAGTCAGGTTAGGATCTTTGCAGCAATTTAAGTATATTTATTCTAGCAGCAGCGTTCAAACATTCTCTGGGGCAACTACAGTTACACAGTAAACATCGCGCTTAAAGCAGCAGATAAAGAAATCTGATCAATCAGTCTCGTGTAGTGCCAAGTTTAAGAACGCATGAACCTCTTCCTCCACTTCCTCATGGCAGAGTACTTAAGAAAACATTTATAATTTTACTTTTAGTTGCTGACAGTGTACGCAAATTTCTTGCTTGTAGCTCTAGGTGAGAAATTTTGATAGCCCAAGTAAGATCGTATTTGTAGTTTCAACTGGCTTTGGCCTGTTCAAACTTCTGAATTAAAAACTAACAATGTTCCGGTCCGCTTGATATTATAAACTTGCTAAAGCTTTGTTCATTTAATTCGCTAGCTTTTGTGAACCAGAAAGAGAAGTAAGCGAATATCTCAAAATTTTTGCCTTCCAGAGTGACGAGTCCATTTAGCTAATAAAAGTGACGTATTGTATAAACAGTTTACTAAAGCCAAATGACTGTCATTAGAGATTAAACACACCGCTTACTAGTCCAATTAACAAAGAAACTACCTAGTAACTACCAATGAAATTGTACCATGCATTTCTGAATACCAGATGACTTTCCTTGCTAAGGTGACTCCCACAGCAGCTGCGGCGCTTCGTCCGTTCCAGGTATATTCTGATATTATGACAAAATATGTTCAAAATCGGCAGGGCAGCCCCACTTAACACATTTTTGTGAGGCAGTGCATATCACTTCAGCCCCACTAACCAAAAAACACCAAGGCCCAGTTCTTGTTGCGAAGAGTGAATTGCTCATCAGTCAAAAAATACCCCATTTTATACGGATCTTACCCTGAGCCACTTTAAACCGGCAGACACCGATACTCAGCTCCTTACATCTTCTACTAATGTTAGCGTGTAGCATCTGTACAACTGTCCGAAGTACTGTGGTGCGTTAAATTCAGTCTCTGCTTCATAAGCAATAAGGTTGTTTTATACAAGTAAAATGAAACAACACATAATAATGTAAAGAAATTGAAATATGGTGGTGTTAAAAACCTTCATTGACTAACATGTTTAAAAAGATAAGTAAATATATAGAATGAGGCATGGTTATATTAGCAACGAATCAGAAATCACCACTTATTCGCAACTTACCTTTACTGTTCAAGCTGCATATGTCACGCGGTGCCCGTAGGATGAAAGGATGGCCATGACTGGTCATATTACCAGCATCCACCTGAAAGCAATAAAGCAGTTCAATAAGATAGTAAGTAAAGTAAAGTGCACCCTTGTACAGGTACCGAGGCTCTGTACAGGCCGTACGGCCCACACGGGGAGTAGAGGTATAGCTCTACTCTTTCTTGACCACGACACTAGAAGGGTGAGGGGCCAGCGTCACGCCCCGGCCTTTCTTTACCTCCGGGAAAGACCTGGTACCCATTGTACAGGAGGCTGGGTGGGCCCCAGGGACGGTCTGGACAGGTGCGGAAAATCTCGCCCCCACCGGCTTTCGATCCCCAGACCGTCCAGCCCGTAGCTAGTCGCTATACCGACTGAGCTACCGGGCCCACAGTTCAATAAGATGCAGGCAGCATATCGGTTTAACCTAACTAGTGACTGCCGTAAGCCTGGACTACCGCGCTCGTTGACTCGCACTTCTCCCTAACGATGATCCGTACTGTTGCAAACACAGTGGTGACTTATTAAATGATGTCTGAAGCCGAAGTGTGTACCACAGTTGTGTCCATGAGAGTCTACGCATTTATTTACTCATTTTTATTCGTTTAATTAAATCTAAATTTCTAATGTTATACTGTATATCACCGAAAAGCTAAAGTGACAAGTGTACAAGCAGAACGGAGCTACGGTGTTCTAACTTCAGACACGACTCAGATATTTGCCGGAAGGAACTCTCAAAAAGCACCAAAAGCCTCTGGCCTCTAGACCGAGGTTAAAATCCCCGACCTTCAGAATGAACAGCAGGAGTGCCAACTGCTCGACAGCGATGTTCAGTCTTTTTTTTTTATTTAAGTTGTAAGTACTGATAAATTCACTGAACTCCCCAAAAATACCCCTTCCCTCGGTCAATCCTTGTTGTAGTTCTTTTGAAGCTTCTTTCTTTTCCAGTCTCCCATTCCCACGTGTAGCCTATCTGTAATACTCTTAACCTGGAATTCCTCTTGATCACCTCTGAATGTACCTCGTACCACTACGGATCTCAGGAAATGCGTTTAAGCTGTTCATTCAGACCTGCTGCTACATTTTGTTACTGTCGGATTCGAATTCCAATGAAAGGCGAGGTATTACCGTTCTCATATCAGTTTGACTATGGTGCACTTTAAGCTTCGCTTGCGTCTTTCTATGCAATTTATTCTCCGATATTAAGTTGATTTAACTGGCTTCCTTTTTCAGATTTGACAAGAAACAATGGCCGTACGTGCTATATTGTTTATTTCTTGCAGTCATTTTTGTTCCGTTTTTTACCTCTTCAGTTCTCATCACTGTTGACATGCTAATGATGTAATCTAGGTTCATATTTATGTCAAATATGTCTCTTGAAAGCACCTCCAGAATTCTCGTTTTGGTTCTTATGCTAGTTCTTTACCTCCGAACTGTGTGCCAATGTGGACGTCAGAAGGATCGCTGGGGTCGGGCGGCCCAGCAGTATACTGAAGAGAGGCTTCACATGACGCACAAAAGGATTGGATATTCAAGGCACCGAACAAGTAGTGTGAGCACCCAATGCAATAAGTGGCGGAATATTGAGCTTTAACATTATGTTTTTGCATGGTTCCCTTCCACAATTGGGACTGAAATTGCGTTCAGTTATCTGAAAGTATAACATTAGATTTAACTACTTCCACAGAATAATGGTTAACCAATTTATTTAAGCATGACCTAGTGGTCGCTGTATTTAGGGGATATAATTATACGTACGTAGAGAAGACCCCAAAACATACTAATATGTATCTGATTACTCTTCTCCTCTTGGGTAAGGGTCAATCGAAAACAGTTTTCCTGGTTGGCTTGGTACATGCTTCCTTCTTGTAAGACTAAAGACATGTTCTGATGTCTAACAATTGGCAGATATTGGGTATTACTTTCCTTGTTTCCCAGGGTTTCACTTCCTGCAACGTTACAATCTAATTCAGTGTTGTCACGGCAAGATTCTGAGTGTAGCAGTACGGCTTCGACTCCTGTAGCCACTCTGCGGTTTCTTCATTGCCTTTCTGCCATGATTAGTATTGCAATATTTTAATGCATATATCGTACAACGTGACGTACATGTAGTTTCACAACGGTATCAAAGCTGGTCGGTGCGCGGTAATGGAGCTGTTGCCCCGCGGTCAGTGCACACTGTTGATGTCGGTACGTTTCGGCGTGATCGCCTTTCAGCCACAAGCCGGTCCGTCGCGTTCTCCCAGTCCCAGCCGCTGTTGCTGTTCGGAGACGAGATACCTCAGGGTCCTATGCTCGTACCTCAAGCAGGTCTGACTTCCGGTCGACGTTTCGGTGGTCTCCTCTCCTCTCCCACAGCCGCCGGTTTCGGACTCCTTCGCTGGTCAGTAGCCCGATGTAATCTCCATGTTGTTCAGTTTTCCTGCTCGTTCGAACCCCATGCCTTGTGCGCCACTTCCGCTACCGCCCTCTTCACCTAGGGTGCTTGGGTGTGTAGCTTACCTTCCGTCGTTCAATGAACCTGAGGGTCTTATCTCAGGGTAATTTACACGGGACGTACCTGAAAGTCCCGCGAACGACTACTACTAGCCGACACACGTACATACACTTAGTTCTGGGGGTTTTCTGTATTTCCTTTGTAGATCTCTTTAGTTTACAGCACTGAAGGACGATTCATTTTTATTTTTGTACAGTAATCATAAGCAATAATAGCAATGTGCGTGACCACGGCACTTGGAGTAAACACAGTTGACTATCACATTGTTCACACAACTGTATAATTGTTACAATTTTAAGTTTATTCCGTGTTCGTTAAACTCGAACTTTAACTTCCTTTATTTTTATTTTACATATACCACTTTGAAATTGAAATGTCGTAAACTGTCCAATTTTAACGAAGCGTCCAAACTTTGCAACTGTGCCCCTCGAACGGTCAAGAGAGAGTGTCACCCCTCGCTTGCATCTTCTACATCGCCAAATCAAATACCCTCCTATATACTGTAATGATTCTATTGGAGAAATTCAAATTTGGAAAACCCCATAGGCTGAATTTAACATTTTGGAAAGTCTTACCTCATTAATTGAGCTAATTCAAGTCAGCAGACCGAAACTTACGATAAACAAACATTTAGAAGTGTTGCCCAATGACAATTCCTACCGAATGAATTACGTCCTCAGCGGAGCCAAAGTCTC
>Ga0123355_10005425_pt1 | contig 18664 bp, 17 predicted proteins | sample TergutEmb28metaG_3_FD_89872 | JGI IMG/M metagenome (GOLD analysis project Ga0123355, IMG submission 89872) | Embiratermes neotenicus P1 segment gut microbial communities from Petit-Saut dam, French Guiana - Emb289 P1 | ecosystem: Host-associated > Arthropoda: Insects > Digestive system > Gut ... | reverse complement strand
TATTTTGTGATTTTGAGTCCGCGCCTGGCAACAAGATGGAAAGTACGCTCCATGATGCCAAAAAGGTCAGCTTACGTGGCGAGAAAACTAATTCCACCCTTGTCTACGCATTTTCACTAAGCTCTTTCAAAGCACGTCAAAACATCCGATTTTAACACCCTAAACTGCCTGCCAACACTGAAACAGGGGAGCTTATCCCTATGAATCATATCTAGGATATAGCTTTCGCTGCACCTAATGGTCTGTGCAATCTCACGGACAGTCATGACTTCGTGACACTCCTTGAACAAATGCGATATATTCGCAGATTTCATTTCTACTGCTCCAATCTCAATAATAATATTATAGCGGCAACAACAGCCGCGGATTAAACGCCCAACCGTTTCTTTGATATTCAAAGTGAAGATGGTAGCCCGTGGACATCCCGGTTCTACCCACATACCCAATCACATCCCCGCGCCTCACCTCATCCCCGACTGCAAATGAGCCAAAAGAGATCATGTGTGCATACATGGTGGTAACCCCTCCGCCATGATAAATGACGATATGGTGCCCAAAGGTGCGCATATTCGTAAGCCGCAACAGAACAATACCGTCCATCGAACTATAAATGCGTGTGCCGCTCGCTGCTCCAAAGTCTATCCCGGTATGTAAAGGATCCGGCGCAAAATTCCTCGGCCCAAACTCACTGGAAATCCACCATGTACCCGCAGGCAGCGGGATAATCGCTGAACCGCCAAAGAACTCCCGTCGATCTTCAAGCTCGGCAAGTGCCCTGCGTATGGTGTTGTGGGTACCGCCGCCCGGGAAAGAACCAGAAGCGCCGCCCCCGGTCACTCCACCAGCCGGTAGCTCCACATCCTCGCCAAAGAATAACTGGATGTTGTGCGCCATCTCAACACTCAAGAGAAAATCTCTGTCATCCAGGCCGAATCTATCACGGAACACTTCTACGCCCATATCAAAGATGTCGAACGTCTGATGCACATGTATCGTGCGCACCACTACCTCGTTTTCATCCTCGTCATATGTAACGCTGTATGTTACCTCTTGTTCTTCGCCGGCCAGTTCCACGGCAATCGTATCATTCCAAAAGTGAGCACGGTCTACCGCCCTGCGAAAATCTGCGAAAGTTGCCTGTCTCCAATCATCGGTGCTTATTTCAAACATAGCGATGATTAAAGTCGAGGCCGCCATCAGTTCTTCCATGAAAACATCTTCGGGTGGATTAAAGGAGAAGCTAAACTCAATATAGTCGTAATCGCTGAACTCTCCCCAGAATTCACGCCAACGGAAATCCCGCTCAATCCTGTCTTTGTGCCTATCCAGTTCCTCTGTGTACTTATCCAACACATAATCTTTGAACTGTGCGTACACCTCTATCGGGCCTGTATTGTCCGCGACATCGACCGGGTTTTCAAAGAACATGCTAGGCAGCGAGCGAAATATCATTGCTAGAATTACTACAATGACGATAATTCCCTTTATAACAGGTTTTGCGAACAGGGAAGTAGTCAGCCCGACAACAGCGCCTATCGCTGTCCCATGCGGACCCGCCGCAGAACCGGCTGCCGCCGCTGCTCCTGATGATGCTCCGGCGCCGGCCCCGGAGGACGCCGCACTTTGCGCTGCTGCCTTTGCGGACTCAGCGGCGGCAGCGCCGATACCGCTATTTATGGTATCATAGGCACCCTTTGCAGCCATCGCCTGATCTATTCCGCTGTCTATTGACTGATCCAAACTGTCAGACGAATTCTTTTCGGACATATCTTCCCCCTCGCTAAGTCGCTTTTTCCCCAAATGACAAAGAGGCGGCCACAGACCGCCTCTTTACCTAATTTACCTTATACCCACTTGCATTTCCTACGCTCACACAGAACTCTTGCTCCTACGATTACTCCGGCTAACCCGAGTGCCACGCAGATGATTTTAACCAACCTCATGATGTGTTCCTCCCATTACAATGTTTTATTTCCGTGCTTTTTGCAGTACACAGCGACGCCGATAAACAGCAGGATGGCAATACCTGCCCCTACAAAATATGGCGTGTTGCTACTTCCTTGTGGAGCAGACGGGGGCGTCAATCCCTCCGGTATTATCTCTAGCTCGGGGGCTTCGCCTTGGCTTGGCGTATCAAGGTCCACCAGCCGGAGGCCGGGAGTCGCAACGCTTGGAGCGGCTTCTGCGGAAACCGACATGCTCATAGAAAAAATAAATACAAGAACCAGTACGAATGTAACAATGGATTTTGCTTTCATAACTAATCAAGACCTTTCTATTCTTTATTCATTTTAGGCACTGTATCAGAATTTTCCGATGGCCGGCCAAAGGACTCTGTGCCACCGCCTTCGCGGCTGAACACTTCCATATTGGAAGGATTGTTCCTGGAGAAACGTCCCGGACTGTCCGTTTGCCCCTGCATACCGGTAGCAATCGGAGGAGAATCGGATTCTCTGCCACCTCTGCCAAAGCCCTGGCGGGCACCCTCAGAACTGTCGCCATCAGAAGAGGAGCCGCGTCCACCAAACTGTCCATCGACGGGAAAACGTCTGCCACTTCCCGTCGACCGGCCTGCCCCATAGCCGCGTGTGCGACCGCCTCCGAACATAGATGATGTGTCAATAGGATTTGTTTCGTGGGAGCTAACTGCCGGACTTTGCGCAGACGCTTCACCTAAATTGCCTACCGATGGCGCAGGTGCAGACGCTACATCCCCAGAATGAGGTGAACTCACAGATGGCGCAGAACCAGAACCGCCAGGCATTTTACTGTTCCCTCCAGCAGAGAAAAATGAGGTCGCCGCACCTGTGGAAACGTGGTAGACGCCGCCCTCACTGTCCGCTACGGGGACGCTATGACTTGAAGCGCTCTGTGCGCCGGGTACACTTTGATGAACAGCCTTGAACGCCATGAAGTCGCCAAACTTTCCGGTGCTGCTGTCAAGTTGGCTGATTGCACCTTGTATCACGCCGTTATCCACGCTGCCGAACTGCACCACATGGGCCTCTCCGGTCTGTGCATTCTGGTATAGTGTGCCTACAGAACCATCCCGCATTTTAACACCGTGCTGTTCAAAGCCGGGCGCAGGTGTGAGCTGAGATGCGCCAATGATGTTCGCGTTCTCACCTGTAAACTCTCCGAAGCCTCCACCGGAAAAGCTTTTCTTGACAGGGTCAAACTTGTTGTGCGGGATACCGTGAGCAATGTTCGCAAGACCCTCCCGTGTGTCGGCATCAATACGGCGGCCACCAGCTCCATCTTGCGAAGCACCCTGATCCATAGCGATATTTCGGCCACTTGCCTGCGGGCCATCCGCGCCGCCCGGATTACCGCCGAATGCACTACCTGCGGTTTCGCGGATACCATCGACGCCCTCCTGATATCGGTATGCGCCAGAGTTTCCGCCATCACCTCCGGCGCCCTGAGCTCCACCATCGCCGACACCCATTTGAGACCTGGCGGAACCTAGCACGTCATTCGCAAAGTTCTGCTTTGCCGCACCGATGCCGGCAGCGGTAACGCTCCCACCGCCACCGGGCGAGCCACCGCCCCTTGTACCTGTTGGAGCAGAACCAGATGCGCCGGACATACCGCTTACCGTATCACCTGTAGCGCCTGCGCCGGCAGTAGCAGCGGCAGCAGCCATACCACCACCAAAAAGTTTACCGGCAGCACCACCAATGGCACCCGCAGCGCTGCTCAACGACTTGATTGTTAATGCAATACCGGCAACCGTGCCGCCGAACGAGCGCAGCATCTCACCTGTGCTTGCGGTGTTCATGCCCAATATCCGCAGCAGTGTATCGGCTTTCTGGGCGAATCTGAGAAAAGCGTAGCCTATAAGAAAAGTGAAAATCATGTTGCCTCTGCTCATCTCAAATATCGGCAGGAAGCTTAGAAACAACCGAATAGACCAGACATTGAGCAGAAGCAGAAGCGCTTGTGACGCTACCATTCGGCACCAGCTTTTGAAAATCTGATTTGTGCTTTTGAACGCGCCGGTTGCCATAACCACCGGCGCGCAAACAATGACAAAGTAAAAAACAATGTAACGCTCCACGCACTCGATCACTAGCTTCAAGAACTGCCAGCCCAATATGAGCAGCAATATCAACGCAAGCAGCGCCATGAATGGATTAGCAAACACGCTTGTAAACATGGCAGTCGCAAGTGTTATCAGCCGAAACTCATACGGGCGCGGCGCGGCGTTTGTGAAGATGGCGTACGGGTGCATCAAAAGATCGATAATCAAGTTTGTAATAGAGCGCGAATATATAATCATGCCGAAAAACAAAAATGTTTTCCCAACCATCTTTAGCGGGTCTTCGACTTCCATATCCAGCACAATGCCAAAGTTGCGGAATATCTGGAAGATCAGCATGATGAAGAGCAGCCCCACCGCAAAACCGATAATAACGTCGTGGAATGCACTCGCTGCCGGGAAGTAGGCTTCAAAGGTATCAAGATCAAATCCCAAAGCAGCTAAAAAACCGTCAACAGCTACATCGAGCAGATTGAGAGCCAGTCCGAGTATGTAGCTTAATATGCCGGACAGAATACCCAATGGTTGTCACCCCCCGAGTTGTGTAATGACAATAAATTAAAAACGCATATCACCGCCTTAAAACAAACAAAAAGCTGTTGACATCTATACGCATTATGCGTATAATATAAGTGCAAGGGAGTTGAGTGCATGAAATTCCGGGAAGTTGAAAAGCTATTACTGGCGGATGGTTGGATATTCAAAAATGCAAAGGGATCACACTATCAATATGTGCATCCAACCAAATCCGGCAAAGTCACCGTTCCCTATCATCCCGGAGATATCGCACCCGTCATAGTCAAAGCCATTCTAAAACAAGCCGGGCTGTAAAAGGAGGACTGAATATGAAATTAACCTATCCTGCTTGCTTTTATAAAGACGATACGAGCGACAGTTATGCCGTGGTCATACCTGACCTTCCGGGCTGTGTTAGCGGCGGCAATACGCTTGCGGACGCCATACTAATGGCAACAGATGCGGCATCCGGCTGGGTTCTGGACGAGTTGGAGGATGGAAAGACAATTCCGCCAGCTAGCTCGTTAGAAAACATCCGGCCTGATTCCGGCGGTTTTGTCAATTTGCTTGTGTTGGATATGGACACATACGCTGAAAAATATGGCAATAAAGCTGTTAGAAAGAACCTTACCATTCCTGCCTGGCTAAACACATTTGCTGAATCTAACCATGTGAATTTTTCGCAGGTTTTGCAGGATTCTCTAACTGAAATGTACCAAAGACAAAACGCATAGTATTTTGTCTTTGCGAGATGTGTTCGTTCATTTTATGATAATAATTGTCAGTTCACACGAGCTACGGAATATATGAGCCGCCTTGTGTCAGGTTTACGAGATAAACCATGATAAAGCCAAGTACGTTTAGGACTACCCATGAGATTAGTATCCGTTTAAGCCACGCGTAGGATGTGCTTACCGTCCGGTCATCTGTGGAGAAGTTCATCAGAATCAGGCAAATGGCGGCGGCAACACACGCGGCAATAGTGGAAACAGCAAGGAATCTGTTGTAAAGATCGGTCAAGGCAGTATCCAGCCAGTCCCAAATATCACCGCCTCCGCCTGTTGTTGCGTGAGCGGTGATTGTCATCATAAAAGTGGTTGTTATGCTGACAGACGCTACCAGCCACGCTTTTTTAAGTTTGGTAATCACCGCGCCGCACTTTTTGGTCCATGTGATTATCATGCGCGCTGGTTTTCGCCGAAGTAAGTTAGTCATTGAGGCCCTCCCTCCAAAAAGTAGGTAAACCGGACATACGCTACATGCCCGGTTTACGTGTTGGACGTGTATTCTTAGTTTTTGGATATAGCGTTGTCGCAATATCCTTGACAGTTGTTTGCGGTCAAGTTACAATGTAGTTGACAATAATAGTGCATTGGAGCGTAGGATTAACATGCATTACAGGAAAAATCTCAGCGTAGATAGTGGGCTTACTAAAGCACGGTTGAGGGTACTGATGCTATCCGCTACTCCACAGCAAAAAAATGATATTGCTGCGACTCTCAAGCTGACAGATTCATCTATCGAATATGCTTACGCGACCGGAGAAATTAATGTCTTTGTTACATCTCTTATTTCACGCACACTCAATTGTAGCCCTTATTACTTGACTGGCGAAACAAACGTACCGGGTGAGTACTCCAAAGAGGAACTCGATTCCTTTTTGACAGATAATGGATTTTTTGTAGACGCGGATGATGAATCAACTTATCCAGACAATGTTACATGGCTCCCTCTTAAGCCTGAATAAGATAGAATAGGGCAATGGATATATACCCATTGCCCTTACTCTATAACCGGAATCCACAACTTAAAGTTTTTGGGTACTTACTGCAATCCAGTCTGTGGCAATGGTCCGCGCGGAGTAGTGACAACTACTGTAGTCCAACCGTCACGGTCATATACCCATGAGTCGTTGTACCGACCACCAACGTCAACGCGATTAGTAAATGTCGCGCCGTTCTCCAGTGATTCGAGAACCCTTACTTGGAGCCTTAGCGCTGTTGTCTCGTGGAACCCCGGCTGCACCTCACCAAACACGAGCCTGAACTCGGTAATAAACTCGTTTGTCGCAAGACCCAGGGCGGAATTTGAGACGTCAATCTCGTTATTAGTCGTTGACGAGAGATTCCTTTGTACAGTGCGGAAGTTGGGAGCTAAGTTTGTCCTGATTTGAAGTTCCACCCCAACACGTTCGCTCCACACACCCGTCCAGATTCTTTGCAGCCGCACGGCCTCTGTAGGAAGAATATCACGTAGGTAGAACTCTTGTAGCGGGACATTGGAGTCGTTGCGGATACCACTGATGGTATAATACATGACGTCTCCGGGCTGCACCTCTGCAATACCACGTTTTTCAACGCTGACTTCCAGATCCACCGGCTCGTTGAGTACCCTAAACTGAATCAGGTCACCGTCAATCTTGATTTCAGCAAAGAACATCTCCCCATCGGTGATGAAATAATCGGGGCTGGAAACCTCGATTATCCCGTATACGCCCAAGGGTAGATACCCAGATGTCGCAACACCCATCCGTCCCTCGGTTTCGATTGTGTCTACAAGCTCCATTTGATTATTATATATCTCGAACACCGCGCCGCTCAGTGGCGCACCTTCTCTGTCACCGGTTAGCCTATTAGCGCCAGCTGCGACTTTCGTAATCTGAATGCGGCCTTGCATAAGCCGGTTATACAGAATAATTTCTGTCGTCTCATCTGGGCGGATTTCAAACGAGTGACGCCTCTCATCGAGCACGTAGCCCGCGGCCGCGCGTGTCTCGCGGATCTGATAGCGCCCCGGCGCAAGGTTGCGATTGAAAGTAATGGTGCCGTTTTGATCGGTGGTAAAGCGTCCGAGGATATTGTTTCTTGCGTCAAGAAGCTCGAATTCGACCCCGTAAAGCGGTCTAGAATCGTGATAGCACCTCTTGATGATTCTCGCGGAGCCGAGCGGCGTATTAGGCCATTCGATGGTCGTGAGCTGACCTGCTGTAAGCTCGACTTGTCTGACAGTGTTGTCATGCAAGAATCCCGAGGGTGGCCTGACCTCTTGTAGAAAATAAGTGCCGCCGGGCAGCTCCGGTAAGAAGATTTCTCCGGTTGCTGAAGTGGTGAACGTACCGATTTCTCGCCGGCGTTCGTCAAACAATCGGAAGACTGCATCCGGGAGCGGTCGCCTACTTTCTGAGCAGATTTTAAGTAGGCGCAAATTTGCATATGGCGTGTTATATACCTGCACCACATTTATTATGCCGGCTTCCACAAAAATGGTTCTGGGCGTGGGATCCAAGATGAACCCCGGCGCTGCCCTTACCTCGGTCAAAATGTAGTGCCCCGGTGCCAAGTCAGGAATAAAGATAATCCCATCCGGCCCGGTCGTAAAAATACCAAGGCTTCTGCGGAACCCGTTTTGCAGCTCGGTCACATCAAAACGAGCACCCTCCACAGGTCTTAAAGTTTCGGAACACAATTTAATGAGCTGCAATCCTGGCATAGCATAATTCCTGAATCGGAGCCGTTCTATGCTATTTGGACGCAATTCAACAGTTTGAGGGGTCGTGTCCAAAATATAACCGGATGCCGCCCGAATCTCAGAAACGATATATACCCCCGGCGGTAAATCGGTAAACGTAATGAGTCCGTCAATATCCGTCATGTACTCACCGATGAACCTGCCGTTTGCCTCCGTTATCCTGAATGTAGCACCAATCAACGGTCGTCCATCCAGCGCGTCCTCCTTCAAAATTTGGAGGATTGGATATCTGTCATTAATAAAGGTTACGGTTACCGGCCGCCCATCCGGGAGGACTTCAATGGTTTGTGGGGTGTTAGATAGAATATGCCCTTCCGGACTCCTGATCTCAGAAACGACAAACCAACCAGGTCCAACATTGGGGACAATCGCGTAACCGGTATGCAGTGTCTGTACCGTTGCAATATGCCCTCCGTTCATTGTCGTGACCGTGAACTCAGCGCCGGCCAATGGATAACCCTCTGGATTTATTTTCCTGATGAGTATGGGCGCTTGCGGCGTGTTCGTTATGGTCAGCACAAATCGCTGTCCGGCTGAGATGGTAATTTCGTGAACTCCACGATCCACGGTGAATCCCGGTGGCGGTACGAGCTCGGAAATTCGAAAGCGGCCTGGCTCAATATCTTCGAGGAAAATCACGCCATACTCGTCAGTCGTGAATTCTCCTATCAGGCTAATCCCAATGTCGGTTATGCGCTCGATTCTAAATCGCGCGTGCTCAAGGGGGTTAGCTGTTACCGAACATATCTTGTTGATGGTGAGGGATGGGATAGCCCGGTTATATACCGTCACCTCCCGGCTCTCCTCACCGGCCCTCAAATAAATATGGATGGGCTCGGTGCTGAGCAAGAATCCATCCGGTGCCCTGAGCTCGGAAATGGTATGCCAGCCCACGTTGAGGTCTGTTAAAATGGCTTTACCATCCGCCCCGGTAGTCACATCTTGGAACTGTGCCCCGTTATTCCAAGCCACCCTGAACGAAGCTCCGGGAAGCAGTGCAAAACTGTGCTCGCATCGTTTTATGATGGTGAGGGATGGGCTGCGCTGGTTGCTCACCGTAATGGTGTGGACGCGGTTTTCCCTCAAGACAATTTCCCGCCGATAAAGTGAGCGGATGAATCCTGGGGGCGGGACGGTCTCTTCCACCACATAAGTCGTACCGATTTCCAAGCCAGGTAGATATGCTCGTCCGTTCGCATCGGTAGTAACATCCCAATATTGATTGGTTTGCGTGTTGGTGACACGGAAGACTGCACCGGCAAGACGGACAGTTGGGTCGGATTCACATACCTTGATGATCTCGATCGATGGCATCTTGAAATTCCGGAACACCAAACTGTACACGCGGTTGGGTTGGGTATTGTCCACAAAAATTTCCTGCGGATTGTTGCTTTGGTCGATCAAGAAGCCCTCCGGCGCTTGAATTTCTTCAACAATATAGGTGCCAAAGGTAAGCGTATACGGAGGTATAAGTATAAGGCCATTTTCATCTGTGACGAAGCTTCCCAGCACCTGTCCGCCACCTCGTCTCACCTCAAAAACGGCACCACGGAGCGGATTTCCGTAATTGCAGACCTTCAAAATGGACATGCCTTGGCGTCTGGTGTTAACGAAGGACACGCGGACAGTTTCATTACTTTGGATTGTAACCGTTTGTGGGGGCGCATCCTGATTATGGGTATGCGGTGCCCGAACCTCAGTTACGCGGTATGTGCCTGGAAAAAGTCCGTTGAATATGACATACCCACCCGACCCCGTAACTCCGGTTTGCGAAAAAGTTCCTGCGTTACCCAAATCTACACCATCAACGCGAAATTCAGCGTTTGCCAATCTATTTCCGGTTACTGCGCAGATTTTATATACGATGAGCTGGCCGAGTTCCCGTTGGTTTACAAACAGCACATCCCGCTCTAGGTCACCCACGCGGTCATAAGCATGTGTCTGACGGTTCCACTCTGAACGTGTGCGCTCATGTGTGGCGGGACCATCCTGCACTCGATCAACTTCACTTTCAACGCCATTGCGGATTTCGATAACTACCCACCAGTGCGTAATGGTGGTAACGGTCTCCTCCCAATGGGTGATGATCGTCCACATGGTATATGACGGATTTACATACACCGTGCGGGTGTTGTTGCTGTCTATGGTGTAATGTTGAGGCGGGACAACTTCGGTCACGGTGACCCTCGCAGCGCTCCTATCTCCCGCCGGGTGCGTCCAAGTGAGTAGGCGCGCGCCGTTGTCAACCGTCCATCCGGGGATATGTTGAGTGCTGCCATCCGCAAAGTCTATCCTGATATCGAATACTGCGCCGCTAAGCGGGTCGTGATCCTGGTTTTGTTTCCTTATTACCAACTGACCGCGGGCATACGAATACTCGACCTCGGTAGTCTGAGAGAACGTGGTTTCGGTCACGACTTCAATCTCCCACTCCACGCGGAAATATTTGTCGTCGTCACCACCATTGCCATCTTCTGGCTCATTAAAAAACGTCACTTGCGCGGGTTCCCCGGCAGTGACGGTTACATATTGTACAGGGTTGTCCGGTGGTAAGAACCCCGGTGGCGGTTGTAATTCAGTCACGCGAAATACCCCTGAGCCCGGAAGTGCAACGTCAATCCGTCCTCCTGTCCCGGTAGTGACTTGTTGGCTGAATCCGCTATGGGCACCTGTACCTTCGACAAGCATAACGGCTCCGGGAACGCCGGCGCCGCCGTTTGTGTTGCGCTTGAAGATAGAAAGGCGATAGTTGTCTATAGTCGGCTCACCCTGAATAAGAATATTCTGGTCGCCGCCGCCAAACCAGATATAGGATACAGGGGTTGCAGTTCCGTTTGCGATAGCGTTTATGTGTGCCTGCGTGACGCCGGATGTACCCCAGCTTGCCACGGAAGAACCTAGAATTTCCGACCAGATTAGAATTTGTGTGGCGATATAATGCTCTCTGTTCTGGTTGCTGGCGAGGAAATTTGCAAGCAGCTGCCTTATCCTTGGATTCGTGCCTTCCCCTCCAAGATGGTAGTTTCCACCGGGGGCCTGCTCGTTCCACTCATAACAGAATGCAGGCTGACCTTGGAATGTGATTCTCGGCAATGGGCTGCCAATAAATCGCCCACATGAAAATACGATGCGATCTGACACAGCTCCTGAGCCCCAAGTGATGTTTGTAACAGTTGGAGAACCTGCTCTCTGTCTAGCCCACATTTCCGCTGTGCGTTGATAATCCTGTATCCAGGACTCGATGAAGACGATTCCGTAAAGGGGATCTTCAAGATCGTCTTCTAGCACAACTACCGGCTCATATTCAGATTCTTCTTCATCCGGCAGAGGAACTTCTTCCCCTTCAGGCAACGCTTCACCGTCATCGACAATGGGAGGATCTAGATTTAAGTCCACATTGCCGCCCCAATTATCGTTACCAAAACCGGGATCATCAGACCAACCGGAGCCGGGAAAATCGACACTGGGAAAGCCAAAGTCCGGCTGTGACTGCTGCGGCCATGACGGATCGGCGGGATGGCCTCCAAAGTCGCCCCATCCGGAGCCTGCGGGCCCAGTCAGTGGAGCGTCGATCATTGCATTCACATTCGTTAGCACCGCGCCGATAAGCAAGACAAATGCTAATGTGAAGCAAACTATTCTCTTTAGGTGCTTTAGCATATTTTAACTCAACTCCTATTTTGGTTTCGAGGTGAAATGCAAAAAAGGTTATCCCCCTCGTTCGAGATAACCTTTGATATATGTAAACCGCCGAGCGGAAAGCCCGAACAGCGGAGAAAATGAAAAACGCCGCCTATAGTGGCGGCGTTCAGTGCACGAGCTGTTTACCAGAGACTTGTTTGCTGAATAAGACGAAGATCATCAAAGTCAAAGTACATTTGCCAATGAAATCTGCCACTTTGGTTAATATATACACCAACCCCGATCACATTAAGCTCATGGTCTAAAAGCTGTGCCCTGTGTCCGGTAGAGTTCATCCATGCTCTAACTGCATTTTCTGGATTTGTTGACCCCGCGTGGGCAACTTCAAAACCGGAATGGGTTCCATCAGGTCGAGTGTGCGAAAACTGTACAGACAATTCCTGTGCCCTTACTTGAGAAAATCGCATCAAATCCTGATTCATTGTATACGGATGCAACCCGGCTCTTTCTCGCTCAATGTTTACAAGCCTAATGAGTTCCCTGCGATACCTCTCCTGCCGATCAGCGTTCGCTTCTGCCGCGGCTTCTCCAGCACTTTGAATTAGCCCTCTGAACCGATTGAATTCATCAGCAAACCACCGCTCACCGCCATCTTGGATGCCGTTTCTCTCCATAATACGCATGTAGTCATCCATAGAGATACTGCCAAGGATTCTCCCATCGGCAGACAAGAAGTTGAATACGGTTGCTCTTAATCCCGGCATTCCAGACGTGGTTGCAACCGTTGTAGTGTCGTTTACCGTTACATTGACTCCCGTGAACACACCGGTTCCATTGGTAGCGGTTCCGGGAGATGTCTGTTGAGGCTGCACCTGCGGCGTCGGACTTGCCGGCTGCTGAGTTGATTGTGTCGGCAGCGCTGGCTGTGCTTGCTGTCCAGTTTCCGGTGTGATATTGACGTCGGTGCTTTCATCGGTAGGTTCCGGTTCCTGCACGTCTACCTCGTCAGCCCCGCCGTATTCGTACACATCGTACTCATACTCTTCCGTCTCTGATTCTGTGGTTTCCCGAGCAGCGGCTTCCTCTCTCATTCGCCCTAATTCTGCGGCGAGAACATCACGCTCAATCTGGTATGCGTCACGCTCGGCCTGGATGATCTCAAAGTCCTCCTGCGTGATTTCCAAAGGCTCAGGCACATCCGATATCGCATATGTAGCGCAGGCAACTAAAGAGATTGCTAAGACTAGAGCGGTGAGCGTAAATAGGCTTTGTTTCATCTATATTACACCTCAATTCTGCAAAATAATATAATAATCCAATTATATTATACATTCAAAGAGTTGAAATGTAAAGAAAAAGATTCAATTTTTCCTCGCTACCTCTCAACCGCCTGTACAATCAAGCGCAAATTAGGCCGGCCGGTGATGCAGGTAACCATAGTTATGCGGTTATCTTCTGTTCTGTCAAGCAGCCGCCAATCGTACTGATCTACCTCCATAATGGTCAGGACAGTGTATTCCCGGACGCCTAGTGCAGTTTCATACCGGACAACCGCACCCGGCTGGAGCCTATACAGATGCAAAAAATAGCCCGCTGAGCCGTCCATGTTGATATTATGCGCACTGACGCCGATATTGCCTAACCACGCGGAAGTGTGATGGAAGTGTGCGATACCCAGCTCCATTGCTTCCATGAGATCGTTGTCAGGGCTCTCATATACATTGACGGTAAGATTCAGGTCCGGTATGGTAAGCACGCCGATGTTACCCCTTTGCATCCGGGCGCTTTCAGTTAGAGTATGATTTCCGGCATGAGCGTCCGCCGCCCAAATCTCATCCGGGTCTGAAACGATGTTCATTTCCCCGGTCTCCCGGATGTCGGTATTTCCTATGACGATTTCTCCGCCGCTGGAATCGTGCGCCACAATATCCTCACCAAACACGCCGGCGCTGTGGATCCTGCCGGGCGGCACTTCGGCCACACTGTCATAGTTAAAGATATTGAAAAGCAAGGCTGCAACCGCAAGCAGCAAAATGACGCCGACTATCACAATAGCCTTATTGTCTTTTATAAAACTAATCATTGCTATCCTCCTCGTCTTTATCTCCTTGCAGCCAGAGATCCACAACCCTCATGCCATTTAGGTCAAAGCGGGTATTGATGTATTTGCTTACCACAAAGATTCTTTGGTCCATGAGCCTTTTAGCAAAGCGTTTATCAAACACCAGGCGGACTTCCACATCCGATAGCTGCCGCAGCACAATGATGGGCCTCTTTAGGGATACACGCATCTTCGTGTAAAGCTCCGGGATGCCGGCTTGATACACATATACCTCTACGTTCTTGCGTAGTTTCCATAAAACTGCGAGAACAATGAGGCACCCCACTATGATAAGACCGGCTGCCAAAAGCGGGATATGGTTGAATGGTATGATGACCTGTTCCCCCTCGTAAACAATGGTGAACGTGCTTATTCCAACAAGCTCCCGGGAGACTTCACCTGAAAATGTCGCAGTTGCGATATAACCGGCAGACCGAGTGCCGATGGCAGGTGCTGAGTAGCGGGCAATGGCGGTATAGCCGGTTGGGATGGTACCGTCATGTCTGCTTGTTACCTGCCAATCCACCGATTGGAGTTGCAACGTCCTACCGTTATGAACGACAGTTCTCGGGATGTTAGCCATGTCGTTGTCGGAAAGTCCTTCGAAGCGCCGGACGTCACTCACGGTATAGCTGTAGGTAACGCGGCCCATTTCCGATATGCTGAGTGTGTCGGGCAAAAGAAAAAGCTCCCCTACATATCCGTAATCATCGGAAAAAGGAAGCTGGTTGCCAAGCGCTGCAATGATTGCCGCCCGGTCGCCTGTGTTACTTTCGATTGTTTTAATTTCCGTGACCCTTCTGGCTGATGCACCGGATGTTGTTTCCCGAAGAATCGTGCTGCTGTAGCTGTACCGATAGCCGCCCATTATAAAGTCGGGCTGAATCAGACCGCCAGGTTCTATATCTGCGGGCACGGTAAAGGTTTTGTGGAGAAAATTGCGCCCGCTCTGGTATAACACTTGGATGTCGGTGGGGTATGGGATGGACTCTTGCTGAATGGCTTCGCCATATGAATCCTCACCCGTGGATGCTTGTAGTGGATTTGCGGCCAGTGCGGGAATCGCAAATGCAATTGTCATTGCAACTCCCGCAGCCAGCACCATGAGATATTTTGCTTTATTCAATTCATTCCCCCCTTTAGGTAAATAGCCTGTCAAAAATGGTGCGAAGGATCCTGCGCCCCAGGGTCTCTTCACGCATGTCCGGTATCTCAATCATATTGTATAGATCAGTGGACACATTAGCATGAATACTATCCAGTAGTTGCTCTGCTATCAGCGGATTATCCAAATGAGTCCCGAAGTCCTCGACATTAACAATCTCGCTGAAATTCAGAATCAGGCTCGCGTCAACTGCATCCTCAAAAGGAAATGCAGCTCTCATAGTGAACTCCAAAAACCAAGTCCAACTAAAACCGCTGAGCAGCAGGCACACTACGATCAAGCTGATGATTTTTAGGCGCTTTCGCTTCTTTCCGACAGGTAATAAGGTTGTTAACCGCTCTTTTAACGTCACACAAATATCTCCTTCCCGCAGTTCAATTTAACAACACATGTAGCCCCACAACCGGGTAAATTTTTTGAGACTCTGTTTTCAAAAACTGAACCGTGAACGGTTATGAGGCTCAAATGTGTTGTTAAGATGTAATCGTATCGTATTATTAAGACGGCATGACCGTCTCTCAGCTCACCCCCGATACGGGAATATCCGGGCCTGCCTGTGGACACAAGCATCTTAAATGCCGCCGGTCGGTACTAAACCAAACTCGCAGCATCCCCCAGTCAAGGAGCTATATGAAGCTACATCCCACAATCTTGTCATGGCGAATCATCCCCGCCACGGGGATGATTTGGGGGCGCGGTTTATCGCTCTCGCCTTTGCTTCACCGAAAAGGAGATAGAAAGGTTCATCGCGTTCATTCAGAAATACTCTGAACAGGCGGTCTTGGCGACCGCTCCCGTGTCGCTCAGCCGTTTCACCGGCCAGGAGTGGGTAGTATAGCCCGGATACTGATTATGAAAGGCTTTTTTGGAGCCCCTATTTGTCAATGCACGAGAAGACAATCAAAGTGTCTTCATATAACAAGGGCTGGGGAGATAGATTTTGCAAGGTGCATCTGAAAAAAAGCAAAAAAAATAATCCCCCCTGCCGCGGTGTCAGCGCGGCAGGGGGGATTGGGAGGATAACTACCTTGAAAGGCGGGCCCTTAGTTTTTTTAGAGCAGCGCTAATACTTTGCGAAACTGCCTGGTGGGTTGTGTTCTCGGCGTCCGCGATTTCCTGCATGGTGTATTTCATGAATGTATGCAGGACAAGGCGCTCTCTCTGCTTTTCTGATAAGCAATCCATCAGACTGGAAAGATCAGTCATTTGCACCAAAACATCCTCAAGATCGTAGGAGAGTAGGCTTTGGTTTATCGTTGATATGTAACTTTCCTTATCTCGCAACCGCTCTCGGAATTTGCATTGGTATGCGTGGTCGGCAAGATATACGTCAACGACTTCACCAAGTTTACCGACCACGGCTACAAACAGCCCGCCCATCAGATTTTCGTGTTCCAACTTACCGGTTGATTGACATTCCTCAACTACCTCGCAGATCTCCGAGAATGATTGCAAAAGGACTCGGCGAAAGCGCGGGGTATACGGGACGCCGTGGTGCTCATCGGTAAACTGATAAATCTGCTCATACAGCTTGTCCGTCAATTTATCAAGCTCTTTAGCCAGATCATTGTAGTAGCTGGCGGAAAACCTGTGCTTGTCGGATACCTGGGTTACAATATCATGGAATACCGTTGAGCGTTCGGTATCCGCTGTCCACTGTATGAAAAGCTTATAATCATCACATTCATAGCGATATTCTAAAAGCACTTATATTCATCCTTTCCAATTTGGCTTTGTCGAGGCCAAATTGGAAAGGGTGGTGAGCGGCAGCGAGGTCTGTCATAGAGCTGCCGATATGAAAATTGTTTGTCTATAATACAGGGGGTGCAGAAAGATAAAAAAACCGGTCGGATAAAATCCGCCCGGATATGCGCAAGTACAACATTGTTTCTATATTGGTAGCATTTTATTGTACTTGATGGGGATAGCTTATACGCAAGAGCGCAAGTACTTTTTTTGACAGCCAGTAAATAATCGGACTAATTAACATGGCGGCATCCTCCTAATGCCGCCGTTGAGCTAAAAAAGGGCGCAATAAATACACCCACCGAAGTCTATTTCAAAAAGAAACGGCGGCTTGATTATTGAATCAAAACCGCCGCTTTGCTGTGTTTCCTGTTTTCACCCGCAAAACACCAACTGCTAAGCAGCGGTCATTTTATGTTTTTTCGCAGGGGATTAAGCACGTTATTATCAAAATACAACAAATATTCATGTGATGTACAGCAGTAGGGCTCCAAAAGTGTAGCGCTGTGCTGTACTTTCTATTTGGCAAACACATGTGTCGGCTAATAGAGGAGGACAAAACGCGCCTGATTGCTATAGATAAATGCAGTCAGGCGCGTCCGTTTATGATGCTTCAATTAAGAAGCATATATTGTTTTACTACCTAAGCGCCAGCGGCCCATCGCTTACGATAATGCTACCGCCCCTGTCAGTATTGAACCACAAAAATCCGTTGGCGTCTACCCGGTCATTCGGCTCGGCTATCAACCTAAACGTATTCGCTTCCCGGTCGAAGTTGTAGAAGTACAGATTATCCGTATCCTTGCCGGTGAGGTCTACCCTTGCGGCCACCCGCACCGTCTGTCCCCATTCGGCACCGTGATCGAAATGTACTGCCTGTACCGGATTGCTGAACCAGCGCTCAAATATCCCGCGTGCGCGATCTACATCATTGCCTGTCACCCACGCCGACACTAGCTTATCTTGGCTTATTTCGCCGGGATTCTGGATAGTCACCCGCACTTGAACACCTCTGCTGTCCGTGGTGTCGTGGTCGAAGCGCATACCCTCTAAGTTATCCCATGCTGCCGCCCTAACACCGTATCTTCCACCGTGGCGGGAGCGTGTGAAGTCTTGTTCGTTGGCGATTGCGCTCTGCATTAGTGTGGCAGCCATTGGCGCGTATTTCCACATTTCCTGTGGAAGCTGCGGGGCGAACAGTGCGGAGATCGCGCTGCGTATTCCGCCACCGCCGCCATTCCGGTCGCTATCTCTGTCGCTGCCGCCGGTTGTGGTTCCACCGCCTTGATTGCCGCCACCGGATGGTGCCGCTGTGAAATTGGCGGTCACGGTTACGGCTCCTGCTGGCATGGTGAACGTGGTCGAGGGGCTGTTTGCGTTTGCGAACGTGCCGCCGCCGCTTGTCGTCCATCCGTTAAATACTTGGCCTGCGGGTGGAGTATTCGCGGAAATCGTTACCTGTGTGCCCGCCGCGAAGTTGCCGCCGCCCGAGCCGTTTACAACGGTCAGCGCGTGGGTTGTGGGTGCGCCTGTCGTTGGCGTTACGGAGTTAGAAGCCGCAGAAGCGGGGCCTGTTCCGACTGCATTTGTTGCTGTCACTGTGAATGTATACGCGGTGCCGTTCGTCAAGCCGGTTACGGTAATCGGGCTTGTGGTGCCGGTTGCCGTTATGTTGCCGGGGCTTGAAGTTACGGTGAAGCCGGTTATCGGGCTGCCGCCGTTGCTGGTCGGGGCGGTGAATGTTACGGTTGCCGACGCGTTGCCCGCTGTTGCGGTTACAGCTGTAGGTGCGCCCGGAACCGTGACCGGCGTTACTGTTTCGGATACGTTTGTGCTCTCGCCCACAGCGTTCACAGCGCGGACATTGATTGTTACAGGTGTGCCGTTGGTAAGGCCGGTGACGACATGGCTCGTTGCAAGCAGC